>OODC01000983.1_pt1 | contig 15019 bp, 10 predicted proteins | sample 1671711 | NCBI WGS metagenome assembly OODC01 (sample SAMN06348184, study PRJEB24527) | human gut metagenome | reverse complement strand
GCAGACCATCATGATCGTAGAGGATGACCCGGACATCCGGGACGGCGTGCGCATCCGCCTGTCCGGGGAGGGCTACCGCATCCTCGACAACATCACCTCGAACCTGCTCAATACGCCGACCCGGCGCAGGACATTTCCGTCCGCTTCGTCAAAGAGAACGGCAAAGCCGGGCTTGCCTTTGCAAATGCCGTCCTCCCCGGCCGGCACCAGCCCCTCCGGCACCGTGAAGTCGATGGTGCAACTGGTCCCCGCCAACATCGACAAGCTGGGCGCGGCCTCGGCCATGAGCGGCTCCAAGCGCTATGAGCTTGCTGACGATATGCAGGTCTACCTGTGGTACAAGGGCCAGTATTACGCCACCACCCTCTCGCAGGTCAACGCCGAAGATTACCACCTCATCGGCTGGTACGACAGCCTCGGCTGCGCAGCCGGCGGCAAGATCCGCGTGCTCATCGCTGTGAAGAACGACTGAATCAAATAAATAAACAGCAGCGGGTATCCGGCTCTCACCGGATACCCGCTGCTGTTTTATGGTTCAGGGCATTTATTGGGCTTTTCCCTTCTCGTAGTAGTGCTGCATCTCTTCGCGGGGCACCATGTTGCCGCCCGTGGCCCAGACAAGGTGGATGGCGTTGGCCATTGCCCCTGCGGGGACAGCGCGCTCCGCGTACCCGCCGAGCGCCCGGCCCTGCTGTGTCAGGACCGGGCCATACATCCCGGCGAGGGCGCTCGGCTCGAGGTAGATGCCTTCGGCGTCCGCAAGCTCGGCAAGAAGCTTGTACATCCGCTCATCCTGGATCGAATAGCAGCCGCTCATGAAGGGGCGCATGAGCGCGCCGACGAAACCGGAAGCACGTCCCACGGCGAGGCCGTCGGCAGCGGTCAGGTTGTCAACGTCAAAATCCTGCACACAGACGTTGTTATTTTCACCTGTCGCCATGCCAAGCATCATACACGGGGAATGCGTGGGCTCTGCAAAGAAACAGTGCGCCGCATTGCCGAACACCATTTTCAGTCCAAAGGCCACGCCGCCGGGTCCACCGCCCACGCCGCAGGGCAGGTAGACGAAGAGCGGATGCTCTTCATCGACGATGATGCCCAGAGCGTCGAACTGCTTTTTCAGTCGGAGCGCGGCCACGGTGTAGCCGAGGAAGAGGGTCTTGGAATTTTCGTCGTCCACAAAATGGCAGTAAGGGTCATCTGCGGCCAGCCTGCGGCCCTCGGCCACGGCGATGCTGTAATCGGACTTGTACTCCACCACCTTGACTCCGCGGCTGCGCAGGAGGTCTTTTTTCCACTGCCGCGCGTCCGCAGACATGTGGACGGTGACTTTGAAGCCGAGTTTTGCGCTCATGATGCCGATGGAGAGGCCGAGGTTGCCGGTGGAGCCGACAGCGATGGAGTAGCGGGAGAACAACTCCCGGAACGGCTCGGTGTCCAGCACGGCGTAATCGTCCGTCAGGTGGAGCATCCCGCTCTGGAGGGCGATGTCCTCCGCCGTTTTCAGCACCTCATAGATGCCGCCGCGGGCCTTGATGGAGCCGGAGATCGGCAGATGACTGTCCAGCTTTATCCACACCTGCCCGGCGATGGCGGTGTCCGAAGTTTCTTCCAGCACCTTCTGCATCGCGGGGATGGGGCGGACGGCAGACTCGATGATGCCGTGGCTCTCGGCTGTCTCGGGGAAGACCCTGCACAGGTACGGGGCAAAGCGCTCCAAGCGCGCAGTGGCATCCTCGATGTCCGCCATGCCGAGGGGGCAGGCGGCTTTGGCCTGTTCAAACGGCTGCTTGTCGGGGTTGAGCCACGCCGTTTCCTTCAGCTCGCAGATGTCGCCCACGACCGGACAGGAGCTTATCCAGTCGGCAGCAGAGCGCCCTGCGATGATCTTATTTGGTGAGAGCATAATATTCTCCTTTTCCTATTCCTAAAGCGACGTTCAGAACATTCCGGGGAGGACACCGGAGAAGGCGTTGAGCACGACCAGAATGACCATGCCGATGGCACCGGACAGAATGCAGGGGATCGTCGTAGTGGCGAGGCAGTCTTTGGTATCGAGGCCGTTGTAGGTGGACGGAAACCAGAAGGTAACGTCCGTCGGGAAGGTGGCGGCGTTGGCGCCGAGACAGACAGAGAGGCCTGCGATGATGGGCGACATGCCAGAGGCAAGGCACACCGGGCCGGCGATGGCGATGGAGGTGAGCATGGCAGCGGTGGCAGAGCCGACAGCGGCGCGGATGCAGAACGCCAGCAGGAATCCCAGCAGAATGACGGGCATCTTGGTCGCGGACATGATGGCGACGAGGTCGGTGCTCATGGTCGTTGCCCCCAGCATGGAGGCGAAGCATCCACCGGCACCCACGATGAGCAGGACATTGCCGGTGCGGTCTGCATAGGCGTCGATGTACTGCATGACGGTCTTTTCAGGCATATACGGATGCAGAACATAGCCAGTGACGAGCATGGCGATGAAGAGGGCGATGTTGGAGTTGCCGACAAAGTTGATGACGGTGTAGACAGGGCCCTCCGTGACGAACAGCGAGAAGATGGCTGCGAAAACGATGAGGACGATGGGGAACATGACGAGCAGGAAGGCTTTCAGCGCGGAGGGCTTGGTGGGGTCGGGAGCGAGGAGGTCTTCGTCCTCCACGATCTCCTTCATCGCGTCGCGGGCGCGCTGCTTTTCTTCCTTCGAGTTGACGAGGTTCGCATACACCCAGCCCACGAGGAGGCTGGCGGGCAGGCAGACGATGATGCCCCAGATGATGAACCAGCCGACGTTCGCGCCAATCTGGCCTGCGACGGCCAGAGGGCCGGGAGTAGGTGCGACGCAGCTGTGGGTAAGCATCAGGCCGGTAAAGATGGCGATGACATAACCCTTCATGCTCTTTTTGCTGATCTTCTGCAAGGCAGTCACCAGCGGGGCCGTCATGATGTAGGCACAGCCGAAGTAGATGGGGATGGAGAGGATGAAGCCGACGAGGTTCAGCGCAAGATAATCGTTCTTCTTGCCGAACAGCCGGACCATACCTTTTGCCAGCTCCTCGGTCGCGCCCGAGTTGCCAAGGAAGTCACCGAAGATGCTGCCGAACACGATGAGGAGGCCGATGCTCGTCATCATATTGCCGAAGCCGGCGGGCAGCTTGCTCAGAATATCCGCAGCCGGCATCCCGACCATGAGGCCGAAGATGATGGCGGCGGCAAACAGACCAACAGAGGGGGTGACTTTAAGCTTGATGAGCGCAATGAGCAGGAGCACGAAGACGATCAAAAACGCGATCAATGGAGACATGATCATTTCCCTTTCTGTCGTAGATTTTGTTCGGTGGAAAGACGTATTTATGCGTTGTGGCGCAGCATCTTGCCCGGAGCAGCACCGGTGAACTGCTTGTCCTTATAGACGAGCACGCCGTTCACATAGACGGAGTCGATTCCCTCGGTGATGCTGTTGGAGTTGCTGTAAGTGGCGGTGTCCTGAAGCTTGTCGTAGTCGAAGATGACGAGGTCGGCGTCATAGCCTTCCTTGATGAGGCCCTTGTTTTTGATGCGGAGGTACTCGGCGGTGCGGCCGGTCATCTTGTTGACAGCCTCTTCGAGGGTGAGGATCTTCTTTTCCTTGACGAAGTAAGTGATGACGTGCGGGAAGGTGCCGCTGGCTCTGGGGTGGCCCTTTTCCTTCCAGCTGCGTGTCAGACCGTCGCTGCCCACGATGCAGTAGGGGTCGCGGATGATCTCGCAGACATCCTCGTCGCACATGCTGCTGTAAACGCCGCCCGTCTCACAGTTGTTGGCGACGCACATATCGAAGAATGCCTCCCACGGGTCTTTGCCGATAGAGTCGGCGTACTCTGTGATGAAATGGCCCTCGGCCTCCGGCGTCTTGGATGCCGAATAAACATAGACGCCGCCCCAGCCGCCGGCGTTGAGGTAGTAGTTATCGTAGGGGGTGGCGGGGTCTTCCATCTCGGCCTTGAGCTTTGCGCGGAAGTCCTTGTCCTTCAGCTGGTCGGTCATGGCATGGAAACCGTTTGCGAAGTACCACGGCGGCATACAGGCGTTCAGGGTCGTCATGTTGCAGGTGTAGGGGTACTGGTCGCAGATGACGGGAATGCCCTCGTCGCGGGCCTTGTGCATGAGGGCGAGGGTCTGCTTCTGCTTGCCCCAGTTGGGCTTGCCGAGCATCTTGTGGTGGGAGATGTCCACGAGGACGCCCGCCTGACGGCCGACGTTGATGGTCTCTTCCACGGCCTCGACGATCTTGTCGCTCTCGTTGCGCATATGGCTGGCGTAGATGCCGTTGAAGGGGGCGATGACCTTGGCCAGTTCAATGATCTCCTTTTCCTCGGCGTAGCAGCTGGGCGTATAGATGAGGCCGGTGGAGAAGCCGGCTGCGCCGTCTTCCATCGCCTCGCGCAGGATGCCCTTCATCCGGTCAAGCTCCGCATCTGTTGCGGGGCGGTTGGCCATGCCCATCACGGCGATGCGTAGGCTGCTGTGGCCGATGTACATCTTGGCGTTTGCCGTGAGCTTCTGCTGGTCGGCGTACTCGAGGAAGCGTGCGAAGCTGCTCCAGTTCTTCATGTCGTCTGGGAACCATGTCGTTCCCATCGAGAGCATGTTCTGGACGGCGGCCAGATTCTCCGGCATGACCGGTGCCATCGACAGGCCGCACTGGCCGGTCAGCTCGGTCGTGACGCCCTGCGTGGTCTTGAAGAGGTGCGCATCTTCCGAGCCAAGAATGAGGTCGCCGTGGGAGTGGGCGTCTATCCAGCCGGGGCTGACGTACTTGCCGCTGGCGTCGATGACAGCGGTGGCTTCCTCACTGCCGTCTGCCATGACCAGCTTTCCGCCGGAAATACCGATGCTGCCCTTATAGGCCGGCTTTCCGGTGCCATCGATGATATTCGCATTCTTGATCAACACATCCAACATATTATATGCTCCTTTCCATTCTGTTCATTTTAACTTAACGAATTGTTAAGTTCCATTGGCATTAATATAAATGTTTTTTCTGTGTCTGTCAACGGAAAACCCGCATTTTCCAACGCATTCAGTGCGTTTTCGTCTATTTTTACAAAAGCAGGCTCCCGTTTTTAGGCAACATTACGTCGTTCATGTGTTCAGTGTAAATGAACGAAATGCATTTTCAGAGTTTTCGCAGTACTCTCAGCTTCTCCCTTGATAAAGTCACGAAAATCCGATATAATACAAATGAAATACATTCAGGAGAAGAACAGTGGAAGAATTGAATCTCGGCAAAAAGCTTCAGGCTATCCGCACCAGCAAAAAAATCAGCGTGCGCAAGCTTGCCGCCATGACGAACCTGACGGCCTCCATGATAAGCCAAATCGAAAACGGTGCGGTCAACCCGTCCATTCCCACTCTCCGCACCATCAGCTCGGCGTTGGAAACGCCCATCTATTACTTTTTCAAAGACGAAGACAATGCCTCTGTCGTCGTCACCCAGAGCACCCGTATGGTGCTGGGCAACAAGCAGGAGCCTTCCGTCGTGTACGAACTGCTGACACCGGACACCCGCGGCGAGATTGAGTTCTGCATGATGGTCATCCCGCCCAAGGCCTACTCCTGCCGTGAGCCGAAGGGCCACTTCGGCGAAGAGGTTGCCTTCTTCTACTCCGGCGAGGAAGTCCAGCTCGAGATAGACGGCGACAGCTATACGCTGCACCACGAGGACAGCATCCGCATCCCCGGAGGGGCCATGCACCGATGGTATAACCCCACGGACGAAACCGTGCAGGTCATCTTCGCCGTCTCGCCGCCCTCTTTCTGATACTCAATAAGCACAAAACCGCCCTTCCCGAACGGGAAAGGCGGTTTCTTCGTTTATTTTACTGCATCTACTGCATCAGGCAGGACTAACAAAGGTGCAAAAAGAAAGACACTGCACAAACTGTGCAGTGTCTTTCTTTTTGGTGGAGAATAGCGGGATCGAACCGCTGACCTCTTGCATGCCATGCAAGCGCTCTCCCGAACCATGCGGTTACACACCCCACACAAAGCTGTGGGGATGGATGGCGATTCACGTTAAAACAATGGATTTCAGGAGAAAATGACAATGATGAAACTTTTGAGCTGTAATTTTAACATGGATACCAACCGGGTAGAGGCAAAATTTGCAGATGGCGCTGTGCTTGCCATCGACTGCCTTGCCATTGAGGACGAATACGGCAATACCCCTGCACAGCGGGCAGAACTGGACTGGATGCTGTACAACAAACCTCTGGAGTATGCACAGCTTGTGCTGAGTGGCGAGATAGAACACTACCTCTCCCTTGGCTGCGACCATGGCAGGCTGGAAGATTAAGATTCCCATAAAGAACACGATGCCTACCGGTTTGTGGATTTCCGTAAACCAGTGGGCATCGTTCTGGCATCAGAGTAATGGAGCCGTATAGGAGAAAAGACAATTATATTTTTAATTTTTGATTGACGGCAATCTTATTACAGAGTATACTAACAATAGTTTGTTTCTCATAATTTTCATCAAGAAAACAAACGAATTTTTAGAAGGATGTGAGATTTTCATGTATTGTCCAAATTGCGGCAAGGAAAATTCCTCGGAAGACAGGTACTGTATCTATTGCGGCTCAGAATTGATTGACAACCAGAATTTTCCAGAAACTTCTGAAGTCGATTGGAAATATGTGTGGCAACAGATTCAGAGCGTTACCAAATCACTCTGCAAAAAGATCCAGCGTTTTTTCAAGCGTCATCCTAAAATCGCGTTCCCTGTTTTGGCAGCCGTTGGTTGCTTTTTGGCCCTGTCCATTGCAAATGCGACCGTTCTTTCCGGAGAAAGTGTTGCCCGGAGATATTTTAAGGCGTTGATGAATAACGACAGCCGTGCTGTATATGCTTGCCTGGATCTTCCGGAAAGCCAGTTTGTAAATGCGTCCGAATTTGATAAGTTCTTCCGGTCTCTGGGATATCAGGCTCATAATATTGGTGATTATGAGATTAAGGAGTATACTACTTCTTCCATAGAATCTGATATCACATCAAATTACTATATCACCTATTATGTGCGAGGGGACTCTTCTACGCACAGCACATCTGTAGAGGTCGTCAATGTTCCTCTTTTCTTTGGTCTTATCAACCGTTATAAAGTTCTTTCGGACTATATTTCCTCTGATTTCGGAGTGATTGTTCCGGCAGGCTCGACAGTCTCTGTCGATGGCATTATCCTAGACGGTTCGACAGCTTATGAAAATTACGACCGCTATTCTATTCCATCGTTGTTCTGTACGGGGCATGATATCGCAGTGTCAAACTCTCTTGGCTCCGCAGAAGACAGCTTTGTCCCTTCGCCTGGGTACGGAGACAGCTATACGGTCTATGCTGTAAACTACAATGCAGATACGGTGAATGCTGTCTATGCACAGGCGCAGAACCAGCTGAATTCTATTCTTACAGCGGCAATCGCTCGGCAGGATTTCCCTGCTGATATCGTAAAGTCCGGTGACGCTGACAACAATGTGGCAGACCGTTTCTCTGATTTGAAATCCCGTCTTTATGATACGAGCAACAATACTGGCTTTACAAATATTCAGGTCACTGCTACCACTGATCAATCCTCTCAGCAGGTGTTTGATGCATCTACGATCCAGTATAACTGTACTATGAGGTTTGATTATTCTTATGCGCGCCGTTGGCAGAATTACTGGAGCGGTGAGACTGGAATAGATAATGGCACCAGCTATGGTCAGGCAGCGTTTACTTATGTGTATGAAGATGGAGTATGGGCACTGGAAAGCATCAGCTTCCAGATGTAAAAGTTAAAGGAGTGTTGATCATGCCTTATTGTACAAGATGCGGAAAACCCATTCAGGAGGGTGAACGGTGCAACTGCACGAAAAAAAATGGCCTAAATTTCAAATTCTCTTCTGATTCCACAGCGGGTTCCCTTTCCTTTGGTTCTGCTGGCCGGAATCCGGATGTTCAGTATGAGCGCGGACAGAAAATTGTGCCGGATAATATTGCTCCTAATGAGAGTGAAATTCCGGTGCGCCAGTATAATTTGTGTGTCATGCGTTCTCGAATCAAGGGTGCCCGAGCAGAGGGACGTCTGCAGCTAACGAATAAGCGAATTCTTTTTCGGGCAAAAGGAACAGCTCCAGTAGGAGAAACAACGATCCAGCATGAGTTCTCCATTGATGAAGTTGCCGGTTTTCAGATTGTACGCAATTTTCGCTTCAGCATTCTGGATCTTCTGCTAATTTTTGCGCTCAGTGTTGCAATCGGTTATATCGGAGTTGGTTTTGGCGGTTTTCTGGGCAGAACACTGAAAGCGTTTGGTCAGCTTCTCGTCTATGTTCTGGCTCTTGCTGTGGCTGTGCCTGCGTTTGTATGGATGGCGCGGGAACAGTATGCTGGCAAATGTGTTTTCCTGTCCGCCAGTGTAGGTTTGTTTACTGTGTTAAGAGAAATGATTTATTTCAAGAGCAGCTTTCTGACTGTTCTTAGCCAAATCTTTATCTATGTCCCCTATCTTATTTTTGGTGTCCTGCTGGCCGCCTGTGTCTTTGCGTTTGCGTTCAAACCGAACATGGAGTTTCTTGTCCGCACCAAAACAGGCGAGGCCGTTATTCCCATCCGCTGCGAAAAGACTGGTTTTGCTGCGCTTGGCAATGTCATCGATGCGCAGTATATGGGATATAACGAGGTTCTGCCTACTGACGAGACAGAAAAAGCAATCCGCGAAATTGGTGCCATCATCAATGATATCCAAAAACTTGGTGATTATGGCATTGCCAAATGGAAAACGGAGTGACTTTTGTCTGTCTGTGTAAAAAAGATTATTATCTGATTTTTAAGGGTCTCTTTGCAAGAAGAGACCCATTTTTGACAGGAGATTTCTATGGTCAAGTTTGAAGAAGGGCTTGCGGTTGCAAAAAATCACTATTCAAAAACCGGCGAAATAGTCACAGGCGCATGGAACCATCCGGAAATGTGGATTTTCTATGGCTGTATTGGGGATGGGCGCAGAAAGGCAGGCGGACACTATATCTGCATCAATAAAATGACCGGTGCGGTCAGCTTTATTTCCCTGCCCAGCAAGGAAGGATTTAGGATTCTTGATGAAGCGGCCTTTATCCATCCGTGACGCTTTTCTTTTTGGAACTGGTAAAGGATGTTGATATCATATGAGAATTGAAGATCTTGGGCGAGTCCGCTTTCCGGAAAGTATGGAAGAGGCTCTTTCTAAAATCAATCCAAACGGGCATGATGAGGTAAACGATGCCAATTTTGCATGGTCTGGAAACTGCACGCACTGTGTGCCCGCCTACGAACTGCGGAAACGTGGCTATGATGTCAGCGCGTTGCCGTACACGGATGACCCGAATGGCCTGTCTTATGACCCGTTTGATGCATGGAAAGACCCTATTATCCACAAAACTCCCGGCAGCGGCCGCGAGGCAATCGAACGGGCAATGGCATCTTACGGCGATGGGGCCCGTGTGGAAATAGATGTCGGCTGGGCCACTTCTGATGGTAGTGGATTTGATGGACATGTTTTCGTGGCAGAGCAGCGCGATGGAAAGACTTACTTTATCGATCCTCAAAATGGAGACGCTGATGTTAGTTGGTATTTTGATCACGTCCAGCCGGGAGCGACCCGTTTTGCTCGAATCGATAACCTGACACCAAGCGACCGAATCGCTGAATGTTGCGCAAATTCTCAGGCAAATGCCATAAACTATGACGCGGCAGGAAATAAGATTGGTAATTGTTCTGCAACGATTCCGGCAGAGGATATCGATATGTCCACGGCTCGAGGGCTTCCTTCCACTCACTTCTGGAACCGGCGTACCAGCGAAAAACAATTTTGGGAAAATCACGGTGCCAATAAAGATTTTTATCTGGATCAGGCTAGGGGCCTTCCAGCGGTACAGTCCATGTTGGCCGAAGGAAAAAGTCCGGCACAGATCCGCGCAGAGCACCCTAATCTAGGAAACACACTGGATGCGTACTATAATCCAAACAATATGATTCAGGTCAATCGGGACGCAAACGGAAATATGTCCTTTTTGGATGACGGTAAACATCGAGTCCTTGCGGCAAAGGAACTGGGACTGAAAGTGCCTGTCCAGATCGCCAATGATCAGGCACCCAGCAACGTGCAGTCTGCCGCGCCTGTAGGCAAGTCGGCAGCGCAGATTCGGGGGGAACGTTTTCAGGATAGTCTTTTGTCATTTCCTTCTCAGACAACCTCCAATGCGGCTTCCAATTCCGCCAATTCGGATAGCCGACCGGGTGTTCCTGAGCGGGAAAGAGATATCGTTGCAGAGCGTCAATCCGATGGATGGGAGCGTGGAGCCGCACCTCAGAAACCCGCGGCGTCATCAAATGGCGAGTTGCAGGGCAGAACTTCTGAAACGGGAGAAAATTTAAGAGGCAACTATACTGTTGTTGATTCGAACACAGGAACAGTAACGTCCCATAGCAATCTTGAAATTACAAAGGGAAATCATAAAGGAATGCCTTCCCGAACGAGCGCCTACCTTCCTGGCGATGAGCGAGGCCATATTCAGGCATCTTCTCTTGGAGGAAGTAATGACCCTAGCAATATTGTCCCTCAGCACCACGATGTGAACCGCTATGGATGGCGGGATATGGAGCGCGGCGAAACGGATGCCTTGAAAAATGGAGCGTCTATCGACAGTACGAAAATCGCTTATGTGGATGGAAAGTCCGGAGACCGCCCCTCGGCTTTTATGGTCAATGACAAAATTACATATCCGGATGGTCATACCGAAAATGTTCATCTTTCTTTTTCAAACGAAAGTTACGCCGATCAAGCGAAGGAGGAACGAATCGTTGCCTCTCTGGGAGATGAAATCTATGATGCCCCTAATCCGGATGCTGCCAGAGAATCAATGTCGCCAGAAGAATATAAGGCTCTGATGGAAGAAGCTGATCAAGTGGACTTTGATATCCGAGACGAATATGCACCTGCTGATTATAGTGGATTGCCTCCCTCGGCAAGGGAAGATAATAACGAGGATAAAAAGTCTGACCAGACAGAAGATGACCGTAAGCGAGAGGAGTCCGAGGACACCGAAGAGAACGGTGAGAATGAGGAACCCGAGGATGCCGAAGAAAACGGCGAGGGCGAGAATCCCGAGGACACTGAAGAAAACGGCGAGGGCGAGAATCCCGAAGCCACCGAAGAGAACGGTGAAGACAAGGAACCCGAGGACACTGAAGAAAACGGCGAGGACGAGGTACCCGAGGACACTGAAGAGAACGGCGAGGACGAGGAATCCGAGGACACCGAAGAAGCCACCGAAGGCAAGGTGTCTGATAAAGATCAAATCGATGACGAAGAACAAGACCCTGACGATGATGAAACAGACGACAAAAACAGAGAGGATGAAAACGGAATCGAAGATGCAGATGACCCGCAGGATGAAGAGAATGAGTCCAACGGAATCGAAGACGGCTCTTCCGATGATGATGCGGCGGCGATGAGTGCGGAAGAAAATGGCATCTCTGATACGCCCGAGGATTCTCCCTCTCAAGCCAGCGATAACGGCATTTCGGATGACGATTCAGGTCAAACTCCAGCTTCCAAAGAGGACAACGGGATTTCCGATGGAGACAGTGTGCCTGATGCTTCTAATGATCAAGACAATGGTATTTCGGGTGAGGATCCCGCGTCTTCTGGTAGCGCGGAAGCTCCGGCAGAATCAAGTTCGCAAGATAATGGAATCAGTCAATAATAAGGAGGCGGTTGCAAGTGGAACTGATGAAAAAAATAGAAGTATTTGATGGTCGATTGCTTCACGATAAACCAGTACCCTATCCGGTTGGCCCTGTGAAATGTACTTTGCGTGGAGATGGAAGCAGCGCAGGGCAAGTCATCAATTTGGATGAAAATCTGCTCAGCCGGCACATTATGCTTCTGGGAGGTATTGGTACTGGTAAGACGAACACGATCAATCAGCTGCTGAATCAACTGCTGAACAATCTCACAACGGAAGATATTGTGATAATCTTCGATACGAAAGGAGACTTTTATCGGGAATTCTACTCGCCCGGAGATGTTGTTATCAGCAATGACGGTACAGCTACTGGTCCGAACGGCCCGGACTACTGGAATATCTATAATGAAATTGAGCACGATGAGCATATGGAAGAAAATATCATCGAAATTGCAAATGCGCTCTTCCGAGAAAAAATCGAAAAAACAAATCAGCCGTTCTTTCCAAATGCAGCTAAAGATATTTTTTCAGCTGTATTGGCGCATTTTATCGACTACGGAAAAGAAGACCTCATGAACAATGAACATCTCAAAGATTTTCTGGACAGCACACCGTCTTCTGACCTGCGCAGGTTGCTGAATATGCGTAAGTCTACACGATCTATGGTAAGTTATATTGCGGACGATTCTTCTGCACAGACGCAGGGCGTTTTGTCAGAGATGCAGCAGGCCGTGCGGGAGATGTTCATCGGAAACTTCAAAAAGAAAGGAACGCTTTCTCTCCGTCAGCTTGTACGTGCAAAAGGTGGGCGCTGCGTTTTTATTGAGTATGATTTGGGCATTGGTTCTATGCTGGCTCCCATTTACAGCCTGATGTTTGATTTGGCAATCAAAGAAGCACTCTGCCGCAAAAAGAGTGCAGGAAGCGTCTATTTTATCACGGACGAGTTCAGTCTTCTGCCTAATCTGCGTCATGTGGATGACGCTGTTAACTTTGGACGTAGTTTGGGCATCAAGTTTCTGATTGGTTATCAGAATATCGAGCAGATCGCTGATATCTATGGTGAAGCTCGTGCACACAGTCTGCTATCTGGTTTCCTGACGGGCATCTTTTTTCGATGCAACGATGCAGGTTCTGTCCGGTATATTAAAGAATTCTTTGGACAGAACCGAAAGAAAGAGGTGTTTATGTCAGCGGTGCAGGGACGCGGCATCTCTGAACAGATACGGGATGCCTACGTTGTAGAAGACTGGGATATTTCGCGTCTGGGGTTAGGCGATGCCATTGTTGGGCTCCCCGGTGCGGAACCGTTCCGATTCCATTTTGCACGAGCCTGAATCATACGGAAGGTTATTTTTAAGGAAGTATGTTATGAAAGTATGTCAATATTGCGGCACTTCTGCACGTTTGGATGAACAAAAATTCTGTGCTAAATGTGGCAGGCCATTTGAAACGAATGAATCTGAAGCTCCCGAAACTCCTGTGAGAGTTCGTGTTCCGAAACAGCCTCAGGAGAGTAAAACCGAGGAAAAGAGCGAAAATGTTCCTGCGCGGAGGAAGGTTGCGGAGCCAAAGCCCGAAGTCCCGGCTGAGCCTGCCGCCGCACCTGCTCGACGCAAAACGGTTCGACCTGAACCGAAAAAGCCCGTTGGAATTCCGCCTCTGGAACCTATACCGGTGCTTCCTGTTCAGCCTGAAACACCGGCCTCGAAATCTTCTCAGCCTGAAAATATCCCGTCGCTTCCTGCCGAAGAAGTGCAGAACGCCCCGGCAGAATCTTTCTTTCAAACACGACCGGAACCCGAGGCTTCATCCGAGACTTTACCGGATACTCCGGCTGATTTGGTGGATGCCGTTTCGGAAATGCCGATTTCTCAGTCAAAAAAAGGCCCACCAAAGGTTTTTCTGGTTCTGCTTGTTATTATCTTTGCAGCTGCATTGCTCGGCGGCTTTTTCCTCTGGAAAAAAATCGCGCTGAGCAAAAATGCGACCGTTGGAGGCATTTCTTATAGCATTGCAGATACCGCCAGTCTTTCCGTTGAATCTCCTTCGGATGAAGATTGGAACAACCTGTGCAGGTTGTCTGGTCTGACCAGTCTAACGATTACTGGAAATATCGATTTGGACGCCAGAAAGCTGAATGAATTGAGCACGCTGCAGGCGTTGACGGAGCTTTCTATTGACGGTGCTGTTTTTCCGGACGGGCTTTCTTCGCTGGCGTCCCTTTCAGCGTTGGAATCCCTCTCCCTGACAAACTGTCAGTTGAGCAGCAGCCAGTGCGATGGTGGGAGCTGGCCCGTCTCTCTTCGCAAATTGGACCTTTCGGGGAATGGCCTGACCGATATTTCTTTCCTCCGAAATTGTACATATCTGGAAGAGCTTTTTTTGGACGAAAATAAAATCATTGATTATACTCCTGTTGCCGCTTTGACCGGTCTGACGACACTTGGCGTAGACCAATGTCAGGTTCAGGCGGTTAACAGCTTGCCTGTGCTGAAAAAGTTGCTCGTAAATGGTCAGGAAATCGAGGAACCCGCAGCATATCTGGCGGAGCTGAGTTCGATGACAGAGTCGTATCAGAACATTATCAGTCTGTTCGAGGCTGGCGACTTCGATGCGCTAACGACTGTATTACAGCAGCTCGAGACTGCTGGTTCTCTGGATGAAAATGTATTGACTTACGCAAATGGTTGGCTGATGACCAATAGCTCAGAATGGGATATCATCCGGGCAAGTCTGCCGAGCGGTTCGCAGATGCTTGTATCCGATGGCAACGGTCTCTATTATGGTCAGATGAACAACGGAAAGCGTTTTGGAAACGGTATTCAGCTGTTTGCCGTAAATCATAGTATTTACAGTGGCTCGTGGAATAATGATCTTCCCAACGGCATGGGTACTTACCGTAAAACAATTGCAGACGGAACCGTTCTTGAATTTGCTGGCAACTATACGGATGGCTATGAGAATGGTACTATGACTTTCACAGCCGCAAGTGATTCAGGGACTCAGTCTGGTAGCTACACTGCTGTTAACGGAACTCGCACGACGGTGGAGCAGATTAGCGATAATCAGGTTGCATTTATCCGGTTCGACACGATTTACTGGTACGACGCTTCTCCTGACGGCCACGGTGTAGCGATTGCTTCCATTCCGTATCAGGAAGAGAAGGTTATTCAAATTTCGCCAAAAGCAGAACCTGCTCCTTCGAATAGCAAAAATGGCTCCGGTAACAAGAACTCCAGCGGAGCAGAAAGCACGCCCCCTTCTGCACCTCAACCCAGTGCGCCGACCGA
>OODC01000944.1_pt1 | contig 15546 bp, 16 predicted proteins | sample 1671711 | NCBI WGS metagenome assembly OODC01 (sample SAMN06348184, study PRJEB24527) | human gut metagenome | reverse complement strand
GCGCGAGCAGGAACGCACCAAGGAAGCTCTCGGGGGTGAGTACACCGACTACAACCTAGTCCTCGCCAACGGCTTGGGTCATCCGATGGAGCGGACACGCATCGCTGCACTTTTGAACGCGTTGATTGAAAAAAACGATCTGCCGAAGGTGGTTTTTCACTCCTTGCGCCACTCCAGCATCACTTACAAACTGCAGTTGACCGGCGGAGATATCAAGTCGGTCCAGGGAGACTCCGGTCACGCGCAAGCCCAGATGGTAACCGACCAGTACGCCCACATCATGGACAAAAACCGAAAAAACAACGCCGCGCTGTTCGAAGGAGCTTTTTACCGCGGCAAAGATCCGACTTCGCAAGAAGCATCCCCTACTGTTAACCCCACTCTCCCTTCCGGCATCGATCCGTCGCTTTTGAAAAAAATCTCCGATAATCCCGACCTGCTCAAAATTCTGAGTGCGATAGCCGGCAGTCTTTGATAACCTCCCCATCTAAGAGAGCACCCGTGATCAAGTGCTCTCTTTTCATTTGCTAATCGTTGTGGTATATTTAATATAGTATCGGGACAGTATTGCTGTGAAAAATCAACTCTGTTTTCATGTAAAAACGTCTAATATTGGCGCGCGAAAAAAATACGCATCTTCCCCCGTATTAGAAAACGTCTAACAAACGTCTAATTTGCCTGTATCTTCCATGAACCGTGGTGAACATACAGCGACTCTACATCACGGAAATTCACTCATCGACCCACTCCCATGAACTCGGGTGAACACGGGCGAAACCTGCGGGGGGCTTCTCCTAAGCGTGGGGCCGAGGGTTCGACTCCCCTCTGGGACGCCAGCCAGCAACGCCGAAATCTTTATTTTCGACGTTGCATATATAAAAGGTACGAAAAACTCTTTCACTGTATGAGATAAATTTGAATATTGGTATGTACATAGAGCGTCTATTTTTCCCGCATCGGGGATGGATAGGCGCTCTTTTTTATGCCTAAAACCATGGGCAATTACAAGAGATTGGAGGTTGAGCGCTGATAAACGGATTGATTTTCCTCGAGGTTTAGAGTACAATAAAATTGTCGAAATTGCTCAAAACAGTTCAAGGAATAATACCTATTACGAATTACGATACCACACAGGAGACTTCTTTCATGCTTAAACAAGGCCTTTACGAGCAAGTGGTGAATACCGAAATCAAAGATGAGCTGCGTCAGCTGCCGGAAGACAGCAAGCACATCGAAAAAATTGACGCAGCCGAGTCCTCCTCTGTCTTAACGCAATACCTGTCCGAGGTCGTTCATAAAGGTCTTGACCGCATTGCCGGTGACGATATTTCTGCGCAGTTAAATCTGGTCAACAAAATCGTTGATCTGATTTCACAGGAGACAGCGCAGGACGACCTGCGCGATTTTACCGTGGACGATGAAGGCGAGCAGCTATTCGCATTGCTGTCCCGCGATGATCCTATGATGCGCATCGGCCGGAAAAAAGCAAAGGATCTCCCCCGCCCTGAAACATCGATTGCTCAAAGCAGCTTATTTACCGGAGCGGTTCACGAGCCGCAGATGTTTTCCGAGCTGAAGAAAGAAATCGCCTCCGCCGACCGCATTGATATGCTGGTTTCGTTTGTCAAATGGAGCGGCCTTCGTTTAATCATTGATGACCTTCAGCATTTTGCGGAACGCGGCGGCAGGCTCCGCGTTATTACAACAACATATATGGGCGCAACGGACGTGAAGGCGGTGGAGGCGCTTCGCAAGCTCCCCAACACGGAAATCCGTGTGTCCTACGATACCGAGCGTACCCGGCTTCATGCAAAGGCGTATATGTTCTATCGTGAAACCGGCTTTACCACGGCGTACGTTGGTTCTTCCAACCTCTCCAATCCGGCTATGTCCAGCGGACTGGAATGGAATGTTAAGCTGACAACCAAGGATATGCTGCCGACCATTCAGAAGATGGAGGCAACCTTCGATAGTTATTGGAATACCGCCAGCTTTGAAGTCTATGAGGACAGGTGCAAAGAAAGGCTGGAGCGCGCACTGTCGACAAACGGCAAGGCCAATCCAACGAGCGAAATGCAGTTCGTTTTCGATATTCAGCCCTACCCCTATCAGCAAGAGATTTTGGATCGCCTGCAGGCAGAGCGCGAGGTTCGCGGCTATTACCGCAATCTTGTCGTTGCTGCAACCGGTACCGGCAAAACCTTAATCTCTGCCTTTGATTACCGACGGTTCTGCAAAGCCTTCTCCGGTTCGAAGCCTCGTCTGCTGTTTGTCGTTCATCGAGAGGAAATTCTGAAACAGAGCCGAAGCGCTTTCCGAGCTGTGTTAAAGGACCCAAATTTCGGAGAGCTTTTTGTTGGCAGCTTCAAGCCGAGCAGTCTGGAGCATCTATTTATTTCGGTGCAGACAGTAGCCTCCCAGAAGCTGTATGACGTTCTCCCGGAGAACTATTACGATTTCATCATTGTGGACGAGTTCCATCACGCAGCAGCGCCCACCTATCAAGGACTGCTGAACCACTTCAAGCCGAAGATTCTATTGGGTCTGACCGCAACGCCGGAACGCATGGATGGAAAAAACGTTCTGGATTACTTCAACGGCCGCATTGCATCTGAAATCCGACTGCCGGAGGCGATCGAGCGCAAGCTGCTCTGCCCGTTCCAATACTTCGGCGTTTCCGATGATGTTGACCTGTCCAATATTCGCTGGACGCGCGGCGGTTATGATAAAGCTGAACTTAACAAGGTATTTTCTCTGAACCGTGCTGTCGCCGAAAAGCGCGCCGGCCATATTGTCAATTCTCTCTATCGGTACGTAACCGACATCAATACGGTTCGCGGTCTTGGATTCTGCGTCTCTGTCGAACACGCTGAATTCATGGAGGAATATTTCTCATCGAAGGGCATCCCCTGCATGTCCCTTACAGCTAATTCCAGCGATAAGGAACGAAATGAAGCCAGACAGCGTCTGGTCTCCGGCGAAATCCGCTTTATCTTTGTTGTAGATTTGTATAACGAGGGCGTTGATATTCCGGAAGTCGACACCATTCTCTTCCTGCGCCCTACCGAGTCGCTCACGATTTTCCTACAGCAGCTCGGCCGCGGTCTGCGCCTCTCGGAAGGAAAAGAATGCCTGACCGTTTTGGATTTCATCGGTCAGGCAAACAAGAAATACAATTTTGAAGAAAAGTTTGCTGCACTGCTCTCTCACAGCAATCACAGCATGCAGTACGAGGTGAAAAAGGGCTTTGTATCACTGCCGAAGGGCTGCTATATCCAGCTGGAAAAGAAGGCTTCCGAAGTCATTCTGGCGAATATTCGCCGCTCCTTCGGCGACCGTGCCGGTCTGATTGCGCGTATCGAAACTTTCACACAGGACAGCGGCCTTCCCCTTTCCTTGAAGAATTTCATCGGCTACTATCACCTCGACCCGCGGTCTATCTACGGCAAGTTCTCCTTCTCCCGTCTCTGCGCAGATGCAGGCGTCTGCGACGATTTTGCCGAGCCTGCCGAAAGCATTCTGACAAAGGCGTTCAGCAAGCTGGTTGCCGTGGATTCCCGGCGCTGGATTAAGTTCCTGACGGATATTCTTCCGCGCTTCTCCTGTGAACTTGCGGCTTCGCTTCCCGATTTTGAAAAACGCATGCTGCAAATGTTTTACATCACCGTATTTCAGGAGGCGGCTGACTGGCGTTCCCATACTGCGCAAGCCAACATGCAGCTGCTCGCGGACAGCCCGATAATGATGCACGAACTGTATGCGCTTCTAGCGCTCAATCTGGAGCGCATTGACTTCATCGATCAGCCTGTCCCGCTTGGCTTTGATTGTCCGCTGGATCTGCATTGCACCTATACCAGAGATCAAATTCTGATTGCAATGGACTACATGACGCCGAAAAATGTGCGGGAAGGTGTCAAATGGCTGCCGGACAAGCAGGTCGATGTATTCTTTATCACGCTCAACAAGGCGGACAAGGACTACTCCCCGACTACCATGTACAACGACTATTCGATCAACGAAAGCCTGTTTCATTGGCAAAGTCAGAGTAGAACCTCCGATACAGCAAGCACCGGTCAGCGTTATATCAACCACCGGCAGCGCGGCAGCAGGGTCGTTCTCTTCGTGCGGGAGTTCAAGCAGGACAGCATTGGCGCTGCACCGTATACCTGTCTCGGAACAGCAGCCTATGTGAAGCATACCGGCAGCAGGCCGATGAATATTACATGGCATCTGGACCAGCCTATCCCGGCGAAGTATCTTCGCAAGACGAACAAGCTGGTAGTCGGATAAGGAAGGCATTTTATGAAAACAATTCGAGTCGTCGCCGCAGTTATTCGCGATGGCGAAAAGATCTTTGCCACCATGCGCGGCTATGGTGACTTTAAGGGTCTGTGGGAGTTCCCCGGCGGAAAAATCGAGCCCGGCGAAACATCGCAGGAGGCCCTAAAAAGGGAAATCCGGGAAGAACTGGCCTCCGAGGTTTCGGTTGGTGAGTTGATTGATACCGTTGAATTTGATTATCCGACCTTTCATCTTTCAATGGATTGCTTCTGGTGTCAGCTGATTCGCGGTGATCTTGAGCTGTTAGAGGCCGCTGAGGCGCGATGGCTGACCAAGGAAACACTGAAAAGCGTGGAGTGGCTGCCGGCTGATTCAGGGCTGATTGAAAAGATTGAGAAAGCGCTCGCTATAAGCAGTTCCTCGACGAGCGGCATTCCCTCTGCTTCATTCTAATGCAGCGCCTTTGTGGGACAGACCTTCGTACACTCGCAGCAGAGGATGCACTCCGTTCCGTTTTTCCGTCTGTGGGACTCCTTGTTGACCTCTACGTTCATGGGGCAGACACGCAGGCATTTCCCGCAGTGGATGCATTTGCTTTCATCGCAGTGGACACGCAGCAGCGAAAAATAGCTCGCGGGCGCGAGGAACACCGTAATCGGGCACAGATATTTGCAGAATGCGCGGTTATCCTTGAACGCAAAGGCGAGTGCAATGCCCGCGATATAGTAAAGCGCATTTCCCGCAAGGAACATCCGGAACATAATCTGCTCCAGATCGGCGGCCTTCATCAAAAACAGTCCGGACACCAGCGCCAGAGATAATGCGAACATCACATATCGCAGAACGCCCAGCTTTTCCCTGCGCGGCTTCTGCGGCTGCCTGTAAGGTAAAAAGTCGAGCATCATCGCCGTCCAGCAGGCATAGCCGCACCAGCCGCGCCCGAACAGCAGCGGGCCAAAGATTTTTGCCACCGCATAGTGGATGGTCGCCGCTTCAAAAGCACCGAGGAACAGATAGTACCAGAAGCCCTCGATCTGCATATTCTCGCGGGAGATCACGCCGAGATACAGCAGCATGTAGCATCCCACCGCCAGCTGCACAAAATGCCGGGCGTATCGTTTCCCGGCGGCGAACAGCGCCGTCCCCAATGCAAGACAGCAGCCTATGTAACTGAAATTCAGCAGATAAAACAGGTTGTCCCTGACCAGCCACAGCACGACCGCTACTGCTTCAAACAGCAGAAGCAGCAGGATGGACGGCACATATTTGCGAAACCTGCCCCTGTTCTTCATCGTGACGCCCCTTTCTTTCCTGTTTCATGTACTTTCTATTTTAACGATGATGCGTAAAATTCGCAACCGTAATTCTGAAAAAATAACAGTCATACGGTCTGTTTTGCGGGAAACGCTCTATGCTATGGATTTCCCCGAAATATCTGCTATAATCAAAACCAGTATCGTGTATTGCAAAGCAGATTCCCCCCTATTCCCCGACAGCAAAAAAGAAGAATGGCCATGAAGCAGTCAACCGTATCCATGCGTATCCGTATCGAAAACCTGTGCATCGGTATCATCTTTCTGTTTTCTCTGATGCTTTTCGCCCTGAGCTTCTTCCACCGATCCTCTGCGGAGGCGGCAGTTCTGGTATCGACCGAAATGGGCTGGATGGTGCAGCGAGCGGTATCCGTTCTTCTGTTCTGTCTTGTCAGCCAGCCGAAAAAGAGAAAACGCGCGGCATATGATATTACGCTGCTGCTTCTCCTGCTGAGCGTGCTCGGCGTACTGGCCAATGCGGCGAAGAGGCGCGGTTTGCTCTGACGGATTACGAAATCAGCGGCAAAAAGGGCGCTAAAATGCGCATGAACATCAACCATACGACCAAAGCAGGCGTTACGGTATCCGAGTACAGGCCGCTGGAAAAACGTGATCCCGAGATCGAGCAGGCGTTTGACCGCGTGACAGACGAATGGCTCGGACAGAAGAAAAGCTCGCTGCTTTCGTTCACAATGGGTACGGCCGATCTGGAAAACCCGATGGACAAGCGGTATTTTTACGCACGCGACAAGGATAATCAAATCGTCGCTTTTATCGTTTTTGTGCCGTTTCTCGGCAAAGACGGCTACATGGCCGATGTCACCCGCCACGGCAATGGCGCGCCGGGCGGCGTCATGGAAACCATCATCTACGAAGCCTTTCAGGTATTCAAAAACGAGGGGATTCATTACGGCAGCCTTGGCGTTGCTCCGCTCGCCGGACTGGATGACGAAAAGGCAGAGCCGGTTGAAAAGCTCCTTCGCTTCGTATACGATCATCTGAATGAATGCTACGGCTTCAAAGATCTATACCGCGCAAAGGAAAAATACAGCCCGACCGAGTGGATCCCGGCTTACTATATCTATCTGCCGAAATTCCCCACCCCCGGATATGTTCTATGCGGTTGTGAAAATCCAGAACAATAACGTGATCCGCGAAGCTGTTCAGTCGTTCCTGCACAGGAAAGGCGGCCGAGACAAAAAGCAGAGCTGAAAAAGATCGGCAAATGCCGTGAATATGTGCCAGCCGGAGCAGACTTATCCTCTGCTCCGGCTGTTTTCATGTCTTTTTCCGACCCATCCGAGCCGTCTTTCCTACCAGTTCATCTCGCTGTCACCGCCCATGCGGCGCGTCATTTCCTCGATGCGCTCGATAGGAAACGGCGGCGCACTCAGCGGACGCATGGCGATGCTCATCAGCTTCATCGGATTATCGTCGGCCGCAATGCGGTTGGACGAAAGCCCGCCGCAGCGGCGGCAGCGGTGAATGATCGCCCATTCTCCGCCCCTGCGCACCCAGACCGCTGCCGGCTCCATAATGCCGCCGCAGTCGGATGCACGGTCGCCCGGCTCAATGTCAACATGCAGGCTGGACAGACAGTTCGGGCAGTGGTTGCGGTGATCGGTTCCGGCAGACTGCGGCGTGACGAGCCGTCCGCAGACACGGCAGGTAAAGCTGTCGCTGCAGGCGTGCGTCCTGTAATATCCCTTTTCAAAGGTTTTTCGTTTATTTTCTCGGTTCATTGTGATCTCCTCCGGTAGAATGCAGGTTTCTGCGGGAGGACAGGCGTTTGTGGATTTTCCGGTCCTCCCGGTCAGTCCACAAGCTCCAATGCAGCCGATCTGATCAGATTAAATTTCAAAAAGCATTTCCTTTCCGAATGATTTAAGCGTTCTTTTCCAGCGCATCTATATCGCCGTGGCGGATCGCGTCAATGCTCCGCTTGATTTTCTCTCTATCCCAGTCCCACCAGCGCAGCGCCTCCAGACGCGCAATGGTTTCCTCGTCGAAGCGTTTTCGGATGGGTTTCGCAGGAAGGCCGCCGACGATCGTATACGGCGGCACATCCTTCGTCACGACCGCGCGGCTGCCGATGATCGCGCCGTCCCCGATAGTGACACCGGCGAGAATGATCGCTTCATAGCCGATCCAGACATCGTTTCCGACCACGATGTCACCCCTGCTGTCCCATGTTTCAGCGATGGACGCCGTATCCGTCGGAAGATCCCATTCCTCGAAAAACAGCGGGAACGTGTAGGTCGAAAGACTGTCCATCGCATGATTGGCGGCATTGAAAATGAATTTCGCGCCGCACGCGATCGAGCAGAATCTGCCGATCCTCAGTCTGTCATGATTGCACTCCGGATAGTGATACAGCACGTTATTCCGCTCAAAATCGCGCGGATCGTTCACGAAATCATCGTAAACCGTATAATCCCCGACCTCGATGAACGGATTTTTCACCACATTCTTCAGATAGACCGTGCTGCGTCTCTGACTGCTCGGATAGATCTTCCATGCCGGTATCATCTCATCATCTCCCCCTGTACCATGCGAGCACCACGTGCAGATTTTCCACCCGCACCCGCTCGCCGCCGTTTGTCATCATGTCCAGCATGTCGTCCTCTTCGGCGGTGCGGCCGGACTTTGACGCGAGCGACTTCCCCGCCGTCTTGACCATGACCTCCATCATCAGCCGATACATGCCGTGCAGCTTTTTTACGTCGAAATTTCCCTGTAACTGGAACAGCGGCACGCTCTCCGGCAGTTTATTGCGCTCGCGCAGGATTTTTCCCTGTGCGCCCGGCTGCGCCATGCCCACCGCGCAGACCGCGCGGACGATGTACCGCTTCGCCGCTGCGGCGTACCCCTTGACCGTACCGGCCATCACCCAGCCGAGATAGATGACCTCGCTGTCTGCCGGAACTTTTCCCCTTGCTTTATCGAGCGAATACGCCGCGAGACCGGTCTCCTTTGCAAGCATTTCCGCATACTGCGCCGCACTCCCGGTATTCGACGTATAAACGATCGCTTCCACTCGGCTCTCCCCTTTCATTTCCGTCTGCGCTTCTCTGCTTCGAGCTGCTCGATAAACGTTCGAATGTGCGTATCGAGCGCCTCGATGACCGATTTCCTGTCCTCGCTCTCATCATACACGCTGTACAGCAGAAACATCGGTCCATAAAACCGCAGCGCGAGCTGCATTGCCTGTGCGTCCGAGTCCGCCATCTTCCGAAAGATCGCCGCCATATACTCCACCGGGCCTCCGGCGAGGTAATCGCGGTACAGCCGCCCCATTTCCGGGTCGCGGTACTGCTCGAGCGTCAGCATCCTGCGGAAGCGCGCCGGGAACTCCTCCTCAGTCCAGTAGCGAAACTGCGCGAGGCTGTATGCGTAGATCTGTTCAGCCGGAATATGCTGATAGGCTTCAGCGAAGCCGTCCGGTTCGGTCTCGGGCATCTCGTATTCCTGCGCCCGCTCCAGATCCATGCGCTCCATCTGCGCGATGATGCAGTCCAGTATCTCCTGCTTGCCCGAAAAATGCTTGTACAGCGCAGCCTTGGTAAGGCCGACCTGCTGTGCGATGTCGTTCATCGAGGTCGCGAGATAGCCGCTCTGCGAAAACAGCGCGAGCGCAGTCTCAATGATACGCTTTTTTGTCTCCCCTGCCATGTCATCCCTCCAGAGTAACCATTCGGTAACTTCATTGTAGTGACCGATTGGTAACTTGTCAAGAGGATATTGAAAATTTCCGGTGTTTTTCCGAAGTCCTCTCCAAAATCCACCAGATTTTTCTATGCAAACATCTGACTTTATGGTAAAAGATCTGTATCATCCTGCCGCCGGACAGCCTTCTGCCTGCAGGCGGACAGAAAGGAGGGGCTGTCAATGATCCTGACAGATGAAACCGAACCGGAAGCCCGTCTGAAGCATCAGCTTGACGAGCTTGAACGCATGCTGCATCAGCTGACCGTGCTCGACCGCGCGGACGGCCCGGAGGAGCTGAACCGTGCGATCGACGAGCTGCTGTGCTGCATGGGCGACTACACGCACGCAGACCGCGCCTATCTCTTTGCCTTTTTTGAGAAGAACGGCATATACAGAAATACCAACGAATGGTGCGCCGAAGGTGTTATGCCGCAGATCGACAATCTGCAGGCTGTTCCCTATACTGAAATGCCGGCCTGGCACGCATTCTTTCTTTCCGGCTAGCTCATCATCATCCCCGATATTTCCGCCGTGCGCGCGATCATGCCGGATGCACTGTCCGAATGCTGCAAAAAATGACAAGAAACGCCCGGAAATCTTGATTTGATCCGGGCGTTCTGTTATAATATCTCTTGCCGGAAGGACTGCCGTGCGGCGGTTCTTTCATGATTTTGCGGGACGAATACGCCCGTTTCCAGGGGGATATTGAACATGACTGCGGTTTTTGCGACAAAAATCTCCGCATTTGACCCGGAGAACATTTCGCAGCGCGTGCTGCTCACAAAGGAAAGGCTCTATGCGATCGACCAGCTGAACGGCGAGGGCCGCCAGCAGAGCTTCGCGGCGGCGCTGCTGCTTGAATATGTGGTAAAGCGCCTGTTTCCCAAAGCGGAGCATCCGCTCGAGATCGCGATCGCGCAGGGCGGCAAGCCGTACCTCGCCAAAGAGCCGGACATCCACTTCAACCTGTCGCATTCGGGCGAATGGGCCGTCTGCGCCATCAGCAGCAGTCCGGTCGGCGTCGACATCCAGCACTGCGATGAGGGCCGGCGCGATGTAGCCAGCCGCTTTTTCCACCGCGAGGAGATCCGCTATCTGGACAGTCTGCCGCAGTTCCGCCGAGACGAGGGCTTTTACCGTCTCTGGACACTCAAGGAGAGCTTTGTCAAGGCGACCGGCCGTGGTCTCGACCTGCCGCTCCGCTCGTTCTGGGTGGACATCCGGCGCGGCCGTCCGCAGATCGACTGCGGCAATATTGAGGGACAGTACAAGCTGTTCGAGCTGGATTTTCCGGCGGACAAAGCGTACAGGCTTGCCGTCTGCGTCAGGGATCTGAGCGAGAGCGAGCCGCGTCTGATGATACTGTAAGAGCACAAAAAATTAAGGCGAGCACAGATTTACTCTGTGCTCGCCTTTTTAATGCGCCTTTTTGTACGCTACGCTGTCGCCCCACCGCAGCGTGGTCGGCATCAGAATGCGCGCCGGCTTATAGGTTCCCGTTTCAATGAACGAGGCAAGCTGCTCTACAGCGGCCTCGACCTGCCGGCTGCACCCGATGTCCACCGTCGTAAGTCTCGGCTCGGCAAGCTGACCGAGCTGATTGAAATCCACGCCGATGAGCGAAATATCCTCGGGTACGCGCACGCCTGCCCGCCGCAGCACCTTTGCAAGCGTCACCGCAAGCAGGTCGTTTCCGCAGAAGAACACCTCCGGCAGGCTTTTGTTCTGCTCCAGATGCCGCAGGATGCTGTTTTCCGTCTCCTCGCTGTCGATGCCCGGAAGCAGATCAAGCCATTCGTCTTCCTCCTGCACGGCAAGACCGGCGCGGTAGCAGGACTGCCGAAAACCGAAATACCGCTCAGAAAAGGCCGCACTGAACAGCGGACTTCCGGCGAAGCCGATGCGCGTGAAGCCGCGCTCCATCAGTGCGTGAACGACCTGATGCGCCGCCATTTCGTTGTCCTCGGTGAAGGTGCAGACCGGCTCGCGGTAATAGCGTGCGCCGACCGATACGATCGGCAGACCGCACCGCCGCAGGCGGCTGAACAGCGTCTCGTCGATGTCGCCGAGCGTCAGGATCCCGCCGACGCCCGCCTCCTCAATGCGCCGCTGTGCGCCCTCCGGGTCATCGCGGAACTGCTCCGCCTCGGCCGTGACCACGCTGAATTCGTGCGCGGCCGCATAGCTCATAAAAATACGATTGAATTCGGTGTAGGAATAGCTGTCGCGTCTGTGCCGCTCTGCCGAGACCAGACACAGGCTTTGCTTGGTTGCGGCAGGCTTGAGCTGCCGACGGTAGCCCATCTCCTCCGCTGCCCTGCGGACGCGCTCCCGCGTCGGCGCGCTGATACCGCTCATGCCGCGCAGCACCATGGACACTGTGTTGATCGACACGCCTGTCCGCTCCGCAATCTGCTTGAGTGTTACTTTCATTTCTGCTCTTTCTCCGGTTTCTTTCTCTGCCCGCCATTTGCGCGCAGACCTTTTCCATTACTCTAAAGACATTATAACGCATATTTTTCAGAATGCAAACCTTTTCGTAGGAATATTTTTCGCGTTTCGTCATATTTACCAAATCATTTGCACGGTGCTTGTCAATATGCTATAATTGTCAGAGCCATAAAAAAGGAGCTTCGCTTTATGACGATTTTCATCTGTCTGGATGACGCGGACGGTCTCGCGTTCAACCACCGCCGTCAGAGCCGCGACCGCATTCTCTGCGAGCACATCGCCGCGCTCTCACAAAAGGGCGTTTTACGCATGAACACCTCATCTTTCTCGCTTTTTTCCGGGATAAACGCTCTGAATATCTGCGCTGAGGACGATTTCATGCAGCATGCACAGCCGGACGATTTCTGCTTTTTGGAGTGCACAGACCCCACGCCGTATCTCGGCCTTGCCTCGTGCCTGACAGTGTTCCGCTGGAACCGCCGCTATCCTGCCGACCTGCATTTTTCCGTGCCGGAGGGCTGGAAAAAGGTGCGTGAAACCGAGTTCGAAGGCTCCTCCCACCCCACCATCACACAGGAGGATTATGTAAAATGCGAAAATTAACGCAAACGCTTGCGCTGCTTGTCTTAACGCTCAGTCTGCTGCTCGGCGGCTGTGCTCAGCCTGCGCCGGGCCCTTCCGGCTCCCAGTCCGGCAGCACATCGACCGCCTCGGAAACAGCCGCATCTCTCGATGACATCCCGGCGTTCAGCGGCGAACCCTATGTCGTGATCGACGACAATCAGCCGTCCTTTACCGCATCCGAGCTTACAACAAGCTCGTTCGAAAGCTATGCGCCGCTCGATAGCCTCGGCCGCTGCGGCGTGGCCTATGCCTGCATCTCGACCGATCTGATGCCGGCGGACGGCGAAAAGCGCGGCTCGATCAGCGATGTCAAGCCGTCCGGATGGGTCACGGCAAAGTATGACTTCGTCGATGGAAAGTACCTGTACAACCGCTGTCATCTCATCGGCTGGCAGCTGACCGCCGAAAATGCGAACCGCAGCAATCTCATCACAGGCACGCGCTACATGAATGTTGACGGCATGCTTCCCTTCGAGAACATGGTCGCGGACTACATCAAGGAAACCGGCAGCCATGTCATGTACCGTGTCACCCCGATTTTTGACGGCGACGACCTCGTCGCTCAGGGCGTTCAGATGGAGGCGTATTCGGTCGAGGATGACGGCGACGGCATCTGCTTCAACGTGTTCTGCTACAACGTGCAGCCGGGCGTCACCATCGACTACGCAGACGGCACAAACCATCTGAGCGACCGGGACGCTCAGACGGACAGCAGCACCGCCGCTGTCGATACCGCATCGGCGCATTACGTGCTGAACACCAGCTCGAAGAAGTACCACGACCCGAGCTGTTCCGCCGTAGGCAAGATGTCGGAGAAAAACCGCAGGGACTTCACCGGAACGCAGGCCGAGCTTGAAAAGGAAGACTACACGCCGCACACCTCGTGCATTAAATAAATCAGACACAAAAAACGGAGAGCACAGACTGAAACCTGTGCTCTCCGTTTGCTTTTGCTCTATTTTCACTCTGCGAGCGCCTTCATGGCCGATGCGATGATCTCCGCGTTCTGAATAACGCGGCGCGTCTCCATGTATTCATCCGGCTTGTGCTCGCGCACCTCGTCTCCGGGGAAAATCGGGCCGAAGGCCACGATATTCGGCATGGACTTCGCATAAGTGCCGCCGCCGATGCACTTTGGCTCAGCCTTTTCGCCGGTCTCCGCCTCGTATACGCCGAGCAGACGGCGAATGAGCTCGCTGTCCTTCGGAATATACAGCGCCGCTGCGTGCGTCATCTCCGTTTCGGTGAAGCCGCCGAGCGTGAAGCCGCGCTTCAGTCTCGGATAGACCAGCTCATACGGCAGCGTCACCGGATAGCGAACGCTGAACGTGAGCGACAGCGCCTCGTTTTCGAACGATGCCACGCCGACATTCATCGTCAGATCACCGGAAACGCCGTCGCGCATCGCCAGACCGAGCGACTCGCCGTGCGTTTCCATGCCGAGACGCTCGGAAACGAACGCGAGGCACTCTCCGGTCTCGCCCGTGAACGGCAGCTGCGCGAGCGCCATGGCAAGCCGTCCGATCGCGTTTTCACCAAGCTCCGGCGTCGAGCCGTGCACCGCGACACCCTCCGCCTCCACGCGGATGCCGCCGTCGATCGGCGTCACCGTCACCTTTTCCGCCGCGATCTTCGAGGCTGCCTCCGCCGGACATTTCACCTCCGCCACAGCATACGCCGGGGAGATGTTGCTCGCCTCGCCGCCCTCAAAGCGCGTCAGAATATAGTCGCCTGTCTGATGCAGCGTGCGCGTGTACGTGCCGTTCAGGATGCCCTTTTCGCCGTTGATGAGCGGATATTCGCCGTCCGGCGTGAAGCCCATGGCCGGCATTTCCCCGCCATGAGAGGCGTACCACGCCATATCGCCGCAGCCGGTCTCCTCGTTCGTGCCGAAGATCACGCGGATGCGCCGGGACGGCTGAAAGCCGCTCTGCTTCAGCGCTGCGAGCGCGTAGACCGCCGCGACCATCGGCCCCTTGTCGTCCATCGTGCCGCGGCCGTAGATGCGGCCGTTTTTGATCTCACCCGAAAACGGCTCGCTCTCCGTCCAACCGTCGCCGGCCGGAACCACATCAAGATGACCCAGCACCGCGACCATCTCTTCTCCCTCGCCGTACTCGCACCAGCCGACACGGTCATCCATGTTTTCCGTCGGAAAGCCGAGTTTTTCACACAGAGCAAGCATTTCGTGCAGGCAGCGCGCCGGTTCCTTGCCGAACGGAGCGCCCTCCTCCGGCTCGCCCTCCACGCTCGGAATGCGCACGAGCGCTGCAAGAGACGCAAGCAGCTCGTCGCTGTGCGCATGAATATATCGTTTGAAATCCATTCTGGTTTCCTCCCGTTTATCGCAGAAAAAAATTTTCGTTTCGTTGCCGTGACAACAGACATTCTAAACAAAGTATAGTAAGCTGTATTCACAAAGTCAAGCAGAAAACACACATTTGATAGATGGAGGAATACAGCATGGTACGAAAGATCATTGAAATCGACAGAGAAAAATGCAACGGCTGCGGTCTGTGTGCATCGGCCTGCCACGAGGGCGCGATCGGCATGGTCGACGGCAAGGCGCAGCTTTTGCGCGATGACTACTGCGACGGTCTCGGAAACTGTCTGCCGGTCTGCCCGACGGGCGCGATCCGCTTTATCGAACGCGAAGCGGCGGCATACGATGAAAAAGCCGTGCAGGAGAACATGAAAAAGGCGCAGAGCGCACCGCATTCCGGCTGTCCGGGCAGCCGTGCACAGGCGTTTGCGCCGCGCACTCCCTCCCCGGCATCCTTTGCTCCCGCGGTCTCTGAGCTGCGCCAGTGGCCGGTGCAAATTCAACTCGTGCCCGTGAACGCGCTGTATTTCGACGGTGCAAACCTGCTCATCGCGGCCGACTGCACGGCCTACGCCTATGCGGATTTCCATAGGGATTTCATCCGGAACCGCATCGCGCTTGTCGGCTGTCCCAAGCTCGACCCGGTGGATTACAGTGAAAAACTGACCGAAATCCTGCGCCGAAACGATATTAAGAGCGTCACCATCGTGCGCATGGAGGTGCCGTGCTGCGGCGGGCTGGAACACGCAGTAAGAACTGCGCTGCAAAACTGCGGAAAGCTGATTCCGTGGCAGGTGCACACGGTCTCTGTTCAGGGAGAGCTTTTATAAAGCTCTCGGGAAAATT
>OODC01000934.1_pt1 | contig 15641 bp, 8 predicted proteins | sample 1671711 | NCBI WGS metagenome assembly OODC01 (sample SAMN06348184, study PRJEB24527) | human gut metagenome | reverse complement strand
TTATGTACCATCCGGAAGAAGTGAATTATTATCTGAAACGGGATTTTTTCAGAGAATACTCTGCAAATGGAAGCTTGTTTCTTTCAGAAAACTGTTCCCTGAAAGATTGCGACAATCTGATCATCTATGGACACCACATGAACAGCGGAAAGATGTTTGCCGCATTGGAAGGGTATCGTGAGAGGAAGTTCTTTAAAGAGCATCCTTTTATTTTTTTCAATACGCTGCAGGGGGAAGAAAAATATCAGGTGTTTGCAGTCTTTTCCACTCCGGTTTATACGGGAAGTGATTTTGCCTATTATACGTTCACGAAAGCGGAAAACAGAAAGTCATATGAAACATTTATAGAAGCTGTAAAGGAACGGTCATTTTATGATACCGGGATTACGGCAGATTATGGAGAGAAGCTGCTGACACTTTCCACTTGTGAATATTCGCAGGAAAACGGAAGGCTGGTTGTAGTGGCAAAGAAAATAGCAGAAAAGGAGATAACAAAATAATGGTTCACACCGTAAAAGTAAAAAGAGAAGATATACCAAAAGAATTGCAAATGCTTTTGGAGAATGGAAAAGACAGCAATGGAGAAGAGGTCTTTTCCCATATGCCGGAGGATTTGATTTATCTTGCGGCACTGGTGGACATGCAGAGTTCTATGCTGCATCTTCTGATGCTTCATGGAAATCCCCTGCCGCCGGAGGCATGGAAATTTGCTGCCTCCATTCCGAAAATGGCAGATGCGACACTGGAAAAATGGGAAGAGTATGCACAGCCATATATGTAAGGAGATGAGAAATCATGCAGGAGCATGAGTACAGGGCAAGAGACAAAACCGTAAAGAAAATGAGCCGGGATGGACTGAAGGAGGAAAATCTGCACAGCAGAAAATCCATCCGGGTAAGTAACCGGGAAACAGATGATTTTTTCTGCGCAACACAGGCAGAGGATATGGAAGATTTTTCAAAGCGGGGAGAAAGGGCGGAAGATACGAAGTCTGCGAAAAAGAAGCTGTATTCGGAAAAAGCAGGCAGAACAGAAGCTGCGGAAACAGTCGGGCAGGACATGGAGGAAAGTGGAAAAAAACGGGCGGCTTCCAGAAAAATGCGGATACCGGAATCGGAGAGTGCCAGATGGCAGGAAGAAATAGAGGAAGCAGACAGCAATACAGGGGAACGTTTGTCTGATTATTCTTCCCGTGTGGAAAGTATCAGGGGGCATCCGTCCGGGGCGAGGGAATATGCAGAAGCTGCTGCATGGACAAGCCATAGCCGAAAAAAACAGCAGGTGCAGTCCTATGTCCGAAGAGAAAGGGCAGAAAAAACGGCAGAAGAAAAACAGACGGCTCAGAAAGAAAAAGAATCTTCCCGTTTTCGTAAGAACCAGGAAACAGCGGAGCAGTCGATGGAAGGGTTCCGTGAGGAAATCAAGGGAAAGATAAAGCGGGAACAGCTCCATAAAGAACAGAAGAAACAGGCAGGAAGACTTTCTTTTGGGGATGAAAGCAGCGGGATGATACAGGGAGCCGGAATTGGGATGGCAAAGAAGGCTGTTTCAGCAGGTACTGTTGCTGCATCTGCTTATGTTCATGGGAAGAGTCACGAAGCAGAACAGGAAAATGCGGCAGTGGAAGGGGCACATAAAGCGGAACTGTTGGGAGAAAAGACTGTCCGATATGCCGTTTCCCGGTCAAGCCGCAGACTGCAGGAATCCCTGCACACGGAACGGCAGGCAGAAAAAACAGCGGAAGCGGGCCGCCTGCAGTTTGAGGCGATGAAAAAAAGCGGAAAAGAAGTGGGGAAACACGCTGCCGAGGTGGAACAGTCAAAGAAGAATGCTATTTTACGCTTCTGGCAGAAAAGGCGTTACAAACAGGCTTATGCTGCGGCGAAGGAAGGGAAAAAAGCAACGGAGGATACCATCCGGGTTACAGAAACCATTGCGGTCAAAGCAAAGAAGGTACTGCAGGAGATTCTTTGCAGGAACCGGGCAATTTTCGCAGGTATAGGTGTCTGCGTATTGTTGTTCGCAGTGATGGCAGCCTCACTCAGCAGCTGCAGCGCCAGCATTCAGGGCGGCAGTACCACAATTATTTCTACCACCTATGCCAGCGAGGATGAAGATATTTATGCGGCAGAAAATGCTTATGCACAGCTTGAAGCGGCATTGAATAATCAGATTAACAGCATGGAAGCCACACATCCAGAATATGAGGAATACCGCTATCAGGTAGACGAAATCAGCCATAATCCATACCACCTTATCTCCTACCTGACAGTTAAATACGGGGATTTTACATATGCACAGGTGGCTTCGGAGATTGAAGAAATCTTCCGGGAACAGTACAGCATACATACGGAGAGTGTGCGTGAAACAGTGACAGAAACACAGACGGTACGGGTTGGGGAATCACTGGGACAGGTAGTAACCAGTGGATATTGCAACTGTCCGATCTGCTGCGGCGTCTGGTCCGGCGGATCGACAGCCAGCGGAGCCATGCCGCAGGCAAACCACACGATTGCGGTAGACGCTTCCAATCCTTTTGTACCTCTGGGCACGAAGATTGTGATGAATGGTGTGGAGTATGTTGTAGAAGATACAGGCGCTTTTGACCAGTACGGGGTGCAGTTCGATGTTTATTATGGAGACCATGCAGCCGCTTCTGCACACGGACATCAGACATGGGAAGCATACATAGCAGATGACAATGGAAGTCAGGAAGTGGAAGTGACCAGTACCAGAGAGGTAAACAGGCTGGAAACAGTGCTGACAAACCATAATCTGGATACTGTGCTCAGAAACAGAATGAATGACGAGGAAGAACAGCGGTATGATTATTACAATCTGACATATGGGAACCGTGATTATCTGTTTGATGTAAATACGCTGCCCAGTGGCGGAGGTTCCGGTGGTTTTGGCTATGAAATTCCGGCAGAGGCATTGTCAGATGAAAAATTTGCAAACATGATCCATGAAGCAGAAAAATATCTGGGATACCCGTATGTGTGGGGCGGCGCTTCGCCCAGTACCAGTTTTGACTGTTCCGGATTTGTCAGTTGGGTAATCAATAACTGCGGAAACGGCTGGAATGTAGGAAGGCAGACGGCAGACGGGCTTCGTTCCTGCTGTGCATATGTATCGCCGTCCGAAGCAAAACCGGGAGATCTGATTTTCTTTCAGGGTACTTACAATACGCCGGGAGCCAGTCATGTGGGAATCTATGTAGGAGACAACATGATGATCCACTGCGGCAATCCCATCCAGTATGCGAATATCAGTTCTGCATATTGGCAGGAACATTTCATGGCGTTTGGAAGAATCCAGTAGGAGGTTAAGAAAGTGAATATGAAATTAAAAAAGGTTCTGGATGAAATCCAGAAAACAGAGGAAAGAATTACCGAGTGGCAGGAACATTTAAGGGAACTGAATATCCGAAAAAAGCAGTTGGAGGATGCGGAGATTATTAAAAGTATCCGTTCCATGAAATTAAACAGCCGGGAACTTCTGGTAGTATTGGACAAAATCCAGAATGGAACGGCTGTTTTTCCGTATCTGACGGAAGAAACTACTGTGCCGGATACAAAAAAAGAAGAGGATTGGAAGGATATTGCAGAAGAAAGAAAACTGCCGGGACATAGGGCAGAAGAAAAGGAGGATGAACATCGTGAGAATGAAAATTAAAAAGTGGCTGGCAGCGTTTACAGTGGCGGCAGGGATGGTCTTGCCTGCCACGACTGCCTTTGCCTTTACGGATGAAGCGGCTCAGCAGGCGGTGGAAGCACCTGCGCCAACAGAGACGCCAGTACAGGAGGAAGAACCGCCGAAGACAGAGGAAACACCTTTTTCTGTTCCGGGGAACGGAAGTCTGGCAGATGATAAATCAGGGGACAGCACAAAAGAGTTCCTTACGGTACAGACAAAGAACGGCAATACGTTTTTTCTTGTGTTGGACCGTTCCAGTAACAAAGAAAACGTATATATGCTTTCCATGATTGATGAGGATGATCTGGCAGAGTTTGTTACGGAAACAAAGAAACAGGAAACAGAACAGCCAACAGTCATTACACCACAGCCGGAGACAAAACCTGCAGTTGAGGAAACGGAAAAGGAGCCGGAAAAAGAAAGTAAAGAGACTAATACCGGGGCGTTGCTTGCCATTGCGCTGCTTGCCGTAGCAGGATGCGGTGGTGTTTATTATTTTAAGGTTGTAAAGCCTAAAAAAGAGGAAGAGGATGCCGGAGATGAGGATTTGGAATTTTATGAAGGAGATTACATCAACGAAGATTCTGAAAACCACATGGACGAGGATGACACAGAAGAATAAAAAACAAAGTTAAGGATGGATAGGAAAAGGGCAGCCGAAAAGAAAACGGCTGTCCTTTTTTGGAAAGGAGAATGGAATGTATTTAGTGATTGGAGAGAAACCCAGTGTATCTCAGACATTGGCGAAAGTATTGGGAGCAGGAAAAAGACAGGATGGTTATCTGTCAGGTGCAGACTGTATCGTTAGCTGGTGTCTCGGACATCTGGCGGAATACGTGTCCCCGGAGGTATATGACAGCCGCTATGAGAAATGGGAGTTTTCACAGCTTCCTATTTTACCGGAACATTGGCAGCTTGCGGTGGCAAGGGATAAGAAAAAACAATTTGAGGTATTGAAAAAACTGCTGAACCGTCCGGATTTAGAGTATGTGGTGAATGCCTGTGATGCCGGAAGGGAAGGGGAACTGATTTTTAAGCGTGTTTATGACTTGTCCGGAAGCAGGCTTCCCGTAAAAAGACTGTGGATCAGTTCGATGGAGGATGGTGCAGTTCGTGACGGATTTGCTCATTTAAAGGACGGCAGGGAGTATGGGAATCTCTGTGAAGCTGCTGTGTGCAGGGCAAAGGCGGACTGGCTTATCGGCATGAATGCAACCAGAGCCTTTACAACGAAATATTATAAACGTCTGGTGATCGGAAGAGTCCAGACGCCAACGCTTGCCATGCTGGTGGAACGGCAGGAAAAAATAGATACTTTTGTAAAAGAACCTTTTTACAAAGTTACGCTTACAGGAGATGGATTTACTGCGGTATCTGAAAATTTTAAGGAAGAGACAGAAGCAAGGAGACTGGCAGAGAGCTGTCAGGGAGAAAAGGCGGTAATTGTAAAGGTAGAAAAGAAGCAGAAGAAAACGATGCCGCCGAAACTCTATGACCTTACGACATTACAGAGGGAGGCAAACCGATTCTTTGGGTACACAGCACAGGAAACATTACAGGAGCTTCAGGAACTTTATGAGGACAAGCTGGTAACTTATCCCCGTACAGACAGCCAGTATATTACGGAAGATATGGAACAGTCAACGATGGAACTCTTGGAGGTGCTGCCGGAGATACTGCCCTTTTTAGAGGGGAATATGGGATACGATGTAGGCAGAATTATCAATAATGACAAGGTTTCTGACCACCATGCACTGCTTCCTACAAAGGAATCGGTCAAAAAAGGATTCTCACAGCTTACGGAAAAACAGAGGAACCTATATTGTATGATCGGACAGCGTCTTGCTCAGGCAGTTTCCAAAGAATGTACATATGAAGAAACACAGATTACGGTACAGTGTGCGGGACATGAATTTATGGCAAAAGGAAAGCGTATGACAGAACCTGGATTTTGGAAAATTGCCACCGGGTTTAGGGCATCCCTGAAAAAATCAGGAGAGGAAGAAACGGATACAAATAAAGAGGAATTATTGGAAGAGAATCTACAGGAGGGGATGGAGTTTTCCCGTATACAGGCGGAGGCAGACAGACATTTTACATCACCTCCGAAAGCATTTACGGAAGATACTCTGTTAATGGCAATGGAGACTGCAGGAAACAAAGAGTTTGATGCAGAAACAGAGAAAAAAGGGCTTGGCACACCTGCCACAAGAGCTGCTGTTATCGAAAAGCTGGTGTCTTCCGGTTATGCCCTCCGCAAAGGAAAACAGATACTTCCAACAGTGGATGGAAAAGCATTGACGGCAGTGATTCCAACGTATCTGAAATCTGCCGCCATGACAGCAGAATGGGAGAACCGCCTGCTTTTGATAGAAAGAGGGCAGCTTGATGGCAAAGAGTTTCTGGAAGGGGTTACAGAACTTGTAAAAACTGTCATGGAGGGATGTAAAGAAATACCGGAGGAAGAACTGCAGCGATTCCATCCGAGGGAACAGATTGGCATCTGCCCGCTTTGCGGCAGCCCGGTATATGAGGGAAAACAGAATTTTTACTGTTCCAGCCGGGAGTGTTCCTTTGCCTTGTGGAAAGAAAACCATTATCTTTCCGGTATGAGAAAACAGCTTGACAAAAAGATGGCAGTGGAGCTTTTGACAGGTGGGCGTACCCATGCAGATGATTTTTATTCCCGTAAAACAGGAAAATTATTTTCTGCGGATTTATTGTTGGATACCAGTGAGGGAAGGGTGGCTTTCCAGATGGAGTTTCCTAAAAAAAGAGGCAGAAAATACAAAGGAAAAGTGTAAGCATGGAAATGGAATAGAAAAGAAAGAGGTGGATTATCATGGCAAGATTGCAGGAGATAAGGGGACTGGCGGAATACACGGCAAAGGATGTGAGCAGTTCACCGAAGGATTGGATGAAGTATCTGGATACGGCGGCAAAGCTGTACCGCTATCCGTTCTCGGATACACTTCTGATCCATGCCCAGCGTCCGGATGCAACCGCCTGTGTGTCACTGGAAGCATGGAATCAGAGGATGGGTCGATGGGTAAATCGTGGGGCGAAAGGAATCGCCCTGATAGATGACACAGGACCGAGACGGCAGCTTCGTTATGTATTTGATGTTTCAGACACACACATGGTAAAAGGCGGAAGGACACCGAATTTGTGGCAGCTCCAGAAAGAACAGGAGGAGGCGGTGCTAGACCATCTGGCAGATGCCTATGGGCTTGAAGGGGGAGATACGGAAAGCCTTTCCAATGCACTGATGGCAGTAGCTTCTTATATGGCAGAGGAGAATCTGGAGGAAGCGATGGAGGGGCTGCAGTATGAGATTGAGGACAGTTTCCTGTATGGACTGGACGAGGACAGTATCCGTGTCATGTTCCGGGAACTGTATTCAAACAGTGCTTTTTATATTTTATCACGCCGATGTGGTATTGACCCAATGGAATATCTGGAGGAGGAACATTTTTTCGGGATTACGGATTTTAACCGACTTTCGGTTTTATCATTTCTTGGAAATGCAGTCAGTCAGCTTGTGGAGCCTATACTTATGGATATTGGGAAAACCATACGAAAAATCCAAATGGAAGAACAGGAAAAAACGGTTGCAGATCAAAACTACATCGGCTATAATGAATTTAACACGTTAATTCGCAAAAGTAAGAGCAAAGGAGAGATAGAACATGGAACTGACCTATCACAGAAAGGGAGATTATCTGTTTCCGAACCTGATAATCAAAGAGGAGACAGTGGCAATCGGGAAATACGGGATGCTTCGGAAGACATTTCTGAAGGAACATCGGAAGAACTGGTATCAGAGTATGATGCTGACCGGGAAACTGGAGAATCATCTGGCACAGACCGAGAAGGCAGCGCAGGAGAGAATGGAAGTACTGATGAAAGGGCTGCTGGAACGTTATCCGGCTCCGGAGAAGGAGAGCGATCCGATGGCATGGACAGCCCATATGAACAGCCTGACAGCGATGGCGGAGGAGAGCATCTTGACGGAATTGGTATACAGTTAAGTGAAGAAACAACAGAACAGGATTTGAGTGAAGCAGAGGAGATAGAAGCCTCTGCTTTTTCTTTGCCTGCACTTCCGACTGCAAAGGAACAGATACGGGAGATTGAGGAACGTATGGCTGCATTATATGCCGGGGAGATTTCCATATCCCCGGATGTGGTGGATGAAGTGCTGCGTGTGGGCGGCAACCGGGAAGGAAGCCAGCTTCGTATCATCTATAATTTTATGATTGAGCAGACACCGGAGGAATATACAGAATTTGTACGCCGGGAATATGGAACAGGCGGAAAGGGACTTGTCATTGACGGTACAGAGTATTCCGTCTGGTTTGATGAGCTGGGAATGCAGGTTGCAGTGGGGCATACGGTAACGGACAGGATTTTGGATAAGGTATTTCTTTCATGGGAAGAGGTAAGCGGGCGTATCCACCAGCTTTTGCGTCAGGGGGAATACGCTCCCCAGGTGGTGCTGGATGCGGCACGTTTGAATGCTTTGGAAGAACATGCGACAGTATTGGCATACATGAAACACGATATGGCGGAAGGCGTAGCAGAGATTGTGTTTGGTGACACAGAGATTTTTCATCATGGATTCCCGGATACGGTAAAAAACCTCAGTGAACTGCTGGCACAGCCGGAATATCTGTCGGAAATAAACGAGCGCCTGGAGGGCGCAGCATTGGCCTATGCGGAGGACAAAGACATCATGCGTTTTCATTTCTACCGTCCGGATAAGGTATCGGCACAGTTTAAAAAATTTGCAAAAGAGGCAGTGCCATTTGGCGCAAGAGACGGATTTGCATGGGAGGAACATCCGCTGTTTATTACACAGGATGAGATAGATTCGTTTCTTGCCCGTGGCGGTTCCTATTCAGATGGAAGGTTGAGTACCTATGCTTTTTATCTCCAGAATAAAACGGAAAAGGAAATGGCAGATTTTTTAAAGGAACGGTACGGGACAGGCGGATGCAGTCATGCACTTGACGGTGCGGATGATTCTCATGCGGACTATAACGGAAAAGGATTAAAGCTGGCGAGGGGAAGTTTTGGAAACCCGGATACGCAGGTACTATTGAAATGGCCGCAGGTAGCGAAGAGGGTAACGTATCTGATTGAAAATGATAAATTTCTAAAAGCTGCAGATTATTCCAGAATGCCGGGATACGAACGGGAACAGATGGTAAACCGTATCCTTAGTTTTTATGCCCGTCTGCCAAAAGAAACAGAACGTCCGTTTACAGATGATTTTTTCCATGATGACGCAAGAATTGAACTGGCTGCAGCACTGGAAGATACGGAAACAGCAGCAGAATTAGTGGAAAAGATGGATGCCGCCCTTGCATCCTTACCACTGGATTTTGAAGGCTATGAAGCAAAGGTACAGTTCCTTGTGGACTTACATGGATATGTGGAGGGGACGTATACCATCTTCCCGGAACGTGTGCAGGAAACAGCGGTGGAAAATGGAAAGCAGTTGTCTTTGTTTGATTGGATGGAATCTGATATACAGGATAAAGAAGAAAAAAAAGAGCCATTAGAGAAAGAAGCAGAGCAGGAGAAAGTTGTACCGGAGACAGTAGAAGGGACAGAAAAAGCAGAGGAAATCCCATTTCAGGAGCCGACAAAACAGCAAAAGGCGGAAGCAGTGGAACATGCGGACACAGCACAGGAAACCATCAGACCGGAACTGATTAATTTCCGTATTACGGATGAACACTTGGGGGAAGGCGGACCGAAGCAGAAATTTCGTGCCAATATGGAAGCGGTGAAGTTACTGCATGAACTGGAACTTGAAAACCGTCTGGCAACTCCGCAGGAACAGGAAATTTTATCCCGTTATGTAGGATGGGGCGGACTTTCACAGGCGTTTGAGGAAGGAAACAATCAGTGGGCAGGGGAATTTACGGAATTATATTCAGAACTGTCTCCAGAAGAATACCGGGCGGCGAGGGCTTCTACCTTAAATGCTTTTTATACATCTCCGGTTGTGATCCATGCCATGTATGAAGCACTTTCCAATATGGGGCTGGAATCAGGAAACGTACTGGAACCATCCTGTGGTGTTGGAAATTTCATGGGACTTGTACCAAAGAGCATGGAAGATTTGAAAATGTATGGGGTGGAACTGGACAGCATTTCAGGGAGGATAGCAAAACAGCTTTACCAGAAAAATAATATTTCTGTGCAGGGATTTGAAACGGCGCAGTACCCAGACAGCTTCTTTGACTGTGTGATTGGCAATGTGCCATTTGGAAGCTATAAAGTAGCTGACCGAAAGTACGACCGCCACAATTTTATGATACACGATTATTTCATTGCAAAATCCCTTGACCTTGTTCGTCCGGGCGGTGTTGTGGCAGTGGTCACTTCCAGCGGCACACTGGATAAGCAGAACCCGGCTGTCCGTCAGTATATTGCCAATCGTGCTGACTTACTTGGAGCCATCCGTCTGCCGGATAATGCTTTCCGAAAGAATGCAGGGACAGATGTGGTGTCAGATATTTTGTTTCTCCAGAAAAGAGATTGTGCATCTTTGGAACAGCCGGAATGGGTACAGCTTGATACAACACCGGAAGGATATAGGATGAATGCCTACTTTGTCCGTCATCCGGAAATGGTGTTAGGGGAACTTTCTGTAGAAAGTACACAGTACGGAAAACAGGAAGTGACAGTAAAACCCATTGAAGGGATGGAACTTGCGGTACAGTTAAAAGAGGCGATAAGCCATATACAGGGAGAGATTACGGAGAATACACTGGACGATTTTGAACTGACAGAAACAGACCGTTCCATTCCGGCAGACCCGGCGGTAAGGAATTTCAGTTTTACAAATGTAGACGGGAAAGTATATTACCGGGAAAACTCAAAGATGAATCCGGTGGAACTGCCAGCTTTGACAGCGGAACGTGTACTTGGGATGATTGAGCTGAGAAATGTGACACAGGAACTTATCCAGTGTCAGATGGAGGATGGCAGTGATGAAGAGATAGCTCTTCTGCAGAAAAAATTGAATCAGCAGTATGACCGTTTTTCTTCCCGGTATGGGTTGATCAGCAGTACGGCAAACCGCAGGGCATTTTCGCAGGACAGCAGCTATTGTCTGCTGGCATCTCTGGAATATCTGGATGAGGAAGGAAAGCTGAAGCGTAAAGCAGATATTTTCAGCAAGCGTACCATCCGCAGGGCAGAACCAGTGACCAGTGTGGATACCGCCAGTGAAGCCCTTGCCGTATCCATCGGGGAACGTGCAAAAGTGGATTTGCCGTTTATGGCAGAATTATCGGGAAAAACAGAGGAACAAATCACGGAAGAACTGGCAGGCGCAATTTTCCGGAATCCACTGACAGACAAGTGGGAAACCTCGGATGAATATTTGTCCGGAAATGTACGTGAAAAGCTGGGGATTGCAGAGAGATTTGCCGAAAACCATCCGGAGTATGAAGGCAATGTGCAGTATCTTAAAAAAGTACAGCCGAAAGACCTGGATGCTTCGGAGATTGAAGTCCGCCTGGGGGCAACCTGGGTTGATACAGAGTATATAACACAGTTTATGGGGGAAACCTTTCATACACCGGGCTATTATCTGGGAAGCAAGATTGATGTCCGGTATGCAGCCGTTAATGGGCAGTGGAACATTACCGGGAAAAATATGGACAACAGGGGTAATGCCCTTGTGCAGTCTACTTATGGAACCCAGAGAGCAAATGCGTACCGTCTCTTAGAGGATGCCTTAAACCTGCGTGATACGAAAATCTACGATACCATTGAGGATGCGGACGGGGAACACAGGGTTTTGAATAAAAAGGAAACCATGCTGGCACAACAGAAACAGGAGATGATAAAGGAAGCCTTTAAAGAGTGGATTTTCCGTGACATAGACCGAAGAGAGGCATTATGCAAAAAGTATAATGAATTATTCAATAGCAGCCGTCCACGTGAATACGATGGAAGCCATATTCAGTTTACGGGTATGACACCGGAAATCACGCTGATGCCGCATCAGAAAAATGCGGTTGCCCACATCTTATATGGAAATAATACACTGCTTGCCCATTGTGTCGGTGCAGGAAAAACTTTCCAGATGATTGCGGCAGGTATGGAAAGCAGAAGGCTTGGATTATCCCAGAAAAATTTATATGTGGTACCGAACCATCTGACAGAACAGTGGGGCAGTGATTTTTTGCGGCTCTATCCGGGGGCAAACGTCCTTGTTGCCACAAAGAAGGATTTTGAACCTGCCAACCGAAAGAAATTCTGTTCCCGGATTGCTACCGGGGATTATGATGCCATTATCATCGGGCACAGCCAGTTTGAACGTATTCCTCTTTCTGTAGAACGTCAGGCGGCAGCGATTGAGAAACAGATTCGTGATATTACTATGGCGATTGAGGATGCAGAAGGGCAGGAGGGAACCCGTTATACAGTCAAGCAGATGGAAAAGACAAGAAAATCCCTGCAGACAAGACTGGATAAATTAAATGACCAGACGAGGAAAGACGATGTGGTGACCTTTGAACAGCTTGGCGTAGACAGGCTCTTTGTGGATGAGAGCCATAATTATAAAAATTTGTTCCTCTACACAAAAATGAGGAACATTGCCGGAATCGCCCAGACGGACGCACAGAAAAGCTCCGATATGTTTATGAAATGCCAGTATTTAGATGAACTGACCGGAGGAAAAGGAGTTACCTTTGCAACGGGGACCCCAGTGTCCAATAGTATGGTTGAACTCTACACCATCATGCGGTATTTACAATATGATACAATCCAGAAAATGGGCCTCGGACATTTTGATTCCTGGGCGGCGGCTTTTGGGGAGACGGTTACGGCGATTGAACTTTCGCCGGAAGGGACGGGCTATCGTGCGAAAACACGGTTTGCCCGGTTTTTTAATCTTCCGGAATTGATTTCTCTTTTTAAAGAAAGTGCAGATATCCAGACTGCGGATATGCTGAATCTGCCTGTACCAGAAGCGGAATATATCAATGAGGTGCTAAAACCCAGCGAGATACAGCAGGATATGGTCAGTGCATTTGCCGACAGGGCAGAGGCGGTTAGAAGCGGTTTGGTAGAGCCAACAGTGGATAACATGCTGAAAATTGTGCGCTGCTAAGCGCAAAAGTATATCTCCCCCGCAGGGGGACATTATTAAAAGTAAATAATGGGAACAACCAACCTACCTGGAGAGGAAACTCAAAGGGGACAATCGCATGTTGGTAAAGCGGATAAGGAGTTAATCGCAATACTTCGATGCTCCGCAAGTTCCGTATCCTATGGTTAAAGCTATACTGCCTGAACCTTAGTTCCGACTTGGTGCAAAGCATCGCCCATCGGAAAGCGATTGATACCGATGTCATTGTATGCTCGTTGTTGTTGATTTTGGACGAGTAACTTTTTGCAATGAAAGAGCGCACAGTGAGTGCGAATAAAGGGACGAACAAGGAACCTAAGGGATACTCGATACGTATACTTTTGACGAATAGCAGGATTGCCTAAAGGGGGAGACCCCCATGGTAACGGAGTCACCATAGTAGTCCGAGCAAGGGAAAGCCTTGTACATGGCGAAGGGTGACAGGTAATTTCGATTAGTTAGAAAGGAGTAGGTGCGTGAGATGCGTACAGCCAAAACTGTTTTAACGGTCATTCAAGAACGTGGAAAACAAAAGAAACCTATTGAAAGAGTTTACAAGCTCTTATTTAACCGTGAATTATATCTGAATGCCTATGCTAAGTTATACCCGAATAACGGAGCAATGACAAAGGGTGTTACAAATGAAACGGTAGATGGAATGTCCATTCAGAAAATAGACAGAATGATTGAAATACTCCGTGAGGAGAAATATCAATGGAAACCAGCAAGACGGGAATATATCAAAAAGAAAAATGGTAAGAAGCGTCCGCTGGGGATTCCTGTATGGGGAGATAAAGTATTGCAGGAAGTAATGCGTCAGATTTTAGAAGCGTATTATGAGCCACAGTTTAGTGAACATTCCCATGGTTTTCGTCCAAACAGAGGATGTCATACAGCACTACAAGAAATACAGGTATGGAAAGGAACTCGCTGGTTTATTGAGGGAGACATTTCTCAATACTTTGATACAATCGACCATAAAATTTTACTGGAAATACTTGCAAGAAATATTCATGATGGAAGATTTATCCGTCTGGTATCGAATATGTTAGAAGCTGGATACTTGGAAGAATGGAAATTCAAGCAGACAATCAGCGGTGTGCCTCAGGGCGGAGTTATCAGTCCGATACTGGCTAATATTTATCTCAACGAATTTGATAATTGGATTGAAGAAGTCTTAATCCCAAAATACACAAAAGGGAAAAGGCAGAAATCTAATCCAGAATATAACAAGTTGACCGCTGAAATCCAAAAACTCAGAAAGGAGGGAGATGCAAAGACAGCCCATCAGCTTGTGGTTGAACGCAGAAAAATACCTTCTGTTAATACGCAAGATGAGAATTATCGCAGATTGCGCTATGTGAGATATGCGGATGATTTTCTACTTGGATTCACTGGCTCTAAAGCAGATGCAGAAGAAATAAAAGAAGAAATAGGAAGATTTCTAAAAGAGAAATTAAATCTGATAATGTCAGAAGAAAAGACTCTAATAACAAATGCAGGCAGTCAGGCGGCAAAGTTTCTTGGATATGAAATCAAAGCACAAAGGGTCAATGACTATATTGACCCAAAGGGGCGCAGAGGAGCAAATGGAGCAATCGCACTATTAGTCCCTGCAAAAGTAATTGAAGAAAAATGCAAGAAATATATGAAACGTGGAAAAGCAACTCATAGGAATAATCTTCTGCAAGATGATGATTTTTCTATTGTACAGACATATCAGCAAGAGTACAGAGGACTGGTGCAGTATTATATTCTCGCACAAAATTTGTCTTGGTTCTCGAAGTTGTACTGGTATATGGAAACTTCATTATTGAAAACTCTTGCGTGTAAACACAGGTCATCTATCAATAAGCAAAAGGCTAAGTATAGAACAACCATAACAAGTACAAGTGGAAAAACAGTTCCGTGTCTGCAAGTTGTAGTAGAACGTCCTAATAAAAAGCCATTAGTTGCGACATGGGGAGGAATTTCTCTTGTGCATAAACGAAAAGCTGTTATAGAGGATATACCATACAAGGTATATGGTGGGCGAACAGAATTAGTTAAAAGACTGTTGGCAGAGAAGTGTGAATTATGTGGAAGTACTAAAAATATAGAGGTACATCATATAAGAAAACTTGCAGATTTAAAGAAGAAAGGACAGGCAGAAGTACCTAAATGGGTACAGATAATGTCTGCCAGAAAAAGAAAAACGCTTGTGGTATGTCGGGAATGCCATGTAGCAATCCACAATGGTAATATAACCAAAAGTTCTTGAAATGGAATTACTGGGGAGCCGGATGATGCGAAAGTATCACGTCCGGTTCTGAGGGGGGATAACGGAAAAGGAGCCATTGCTACCTCGCCGGTATCCTACCCGACACCAATGATGGAAGAAAGTGTGCGTTAGACCAGCGGCTGTTAAACGACATGCTGCCGGATGAAGCGGACAGCAAGGTAAACCGTTGCGCAAAAAATGCATATGACATATGGGAAGAAACGGCAGAAAAGAAATCAACGCAGCTTATCTTTTGCGATTTGTCCACGCCGAAGAATGACGGGACATTCAATGTATATGATGACATTCGTGAAAAACTGGTGGAAAAAGGAATACCGAGGGAGGAAATTGCATTTATCCATGAAGCGGGCACAGAAGCAAAAAAAGCGGAATTGTTTGCAAAGGTACGTGCCGGACAGGTGCGTATCCTGCTTGGTTCCACGCCGAAATTAGGAGCAGGGACGAATATACGTGCGACTTGTTGTCGTACAAACTCTAATGTGGGATAAATCCTGTATTAGAACT
>OODC01000893.1_pt1 | contig 16009 bp, 15 predicted proteins | sample 1671711 | NCBI WGS metagenome assembly OODC01 (sample SAMN06348184, study PRJEB24527) | human gut metagenome | reverse complement strand
GTTCAGACGTGTGCTCTTCCGATCTAGGGGACGCTAACCAACCAGTTCCCATATCCGATTGAAAACGCAACCCTGGTATTATATGGAAATATGGTCCAGATCGGACGCATGGAGCCGGGCGAGACCAAAAACCTGGCGGACTATGAGCTGCTCCGCTACCCGCTTGGTGACTCTTATCTGGCTGCGGAGCATATCTCCGGGGAGGATGCCTACGCATCCGCGGATATCCGCGACAAAAATTATATGCTGGCACTGGAGCGTTCCAACCTGACCCGTTTCTATCTCGATAACTATTTAAACGCTTATACAGCAGACGCCCGGGTCATTGCCTTCAGTACCCAGAAGGAGGAAAGCCGGTTCTTAAAGAATCCGTCCGAGGAGACCTATGGAATTACCATGCTGACCCAGACGGTACCGGTCAATGCTTCCAAAGACAGTTCCATCTACCGTTCTGTGCTCATGAAGACACCAAAGGTGCTGGGCGGCAGCTATGATGCCGAGACCAACTCCATGAGCGGCGCGGAACCGCTGACCCTGGAGTATCAGTTCGGAACGGATATTGATGTGGAAAGCCTGACTTTCGAAAATGTGTCAGAAGAATTCGCAGGAACCGGCAGCAGCTTAAGCCACATTTTTACCGGAAGCATTTATTTCTATAACTACGCGACCGGCAACTTTGACAAGATGGATCTGGATGGAACGACGTTAGATGTAGAACAGCTGAAGGCCTACCTGTCTCCGGGCAACACGCTGACGGTACGCTATACCTACAACGGAGGCGGCTTTGATGCTATTCAGCTTCCGATGCCGATGGTAGCAGGGAGGGAACGCTGATGTTAAAGATTCAGGGATTACATAAAAAATACGGAAATTACCATGCCCTGGACGGACTGGACATGGAGCTAAAGGACGGCGCCCTGTTTGGTTTTGTGGGCCCGAACGGCGCCGGAAAGACGACTACCATCAAGAGCATGACCGGTCTTTTAAAGCCGGACCGGGGAACGGTGGAGCTGGACGGAAAAGATATGCTGGCCGACACCATGGGCCTGCGTATGCGGATCGGCTATGTGCCGGATCACTTTGGCCTGTATGACAATTTAAAGGTGTCGGAATATATGGAATTTTTTGCGGCCTGCTATCATCTGGAGGGCTTTGAAGCACGAAAACGCGCCCGAAGTCTTCTGGAACAGGTAGGGCTGGGAGAGCGCATGGATGCTTTTGTAGACGGGCTGTCCCGCGGAATGCAGCAGAGGCTCTGTCTGGCCCGGGCCCTGATCCACGACCCGGAGCTTCTGATCATGGATGAGCCCACGGCCGGACTAGACCCGCGGACGCACCTGGAATTCCGGCAAATGGTATGGGAGCTGCATGAGCAGGGAAAGACCATTCTCTTAAGCTCTCACAACCTGGCAGAGCTTTCGGAGCTCTGCACGGATATCGGCATCATCGATGCGGGGAAGATGGTCCTTTCCGGCAGTATGGATGAGATCATGGAGCGGATCTACACCTCCAAGCAGATCATCATCAGTGTACATGACCAGATGGAAAAGGCCCTGGCTTTCTTAAAGGAAAGTCCTATGGTGCGTACCATTTCCATCTGCGAGAAGGATATTATGGTGGGCTTTACCGGAGATGAGCACCGGGAGAGTGAACTGTTAAAACAGATGATTGAGGCGGGCATTCCGGTACGCGGTTTCATGCGGGAGCCGGGAAGCCTGGAGTCAATCTTTATGCAGATCACAGATCACAATGAGGAAAAGGTGGTGTTATCCTATGAAGACGAATCCGGTTTATAAACGGGAGTGCATGGTGAGTGCCCGAAGCTTTAAGCTGGCGCTGGTACTGCTGGTGTTTAACGGGATTCTGGCTTTGGTGGCACTGTTAAATATGTACTCAGCTCTGGCCCAGGTACGGCTGACGGCAGAGGTGCAGTATACGGGATTTCTGGATCTGTACATGTTCGTGGCATCCCTGGAATTTCTGATGCTGATCCTTATCATGCCGGCAATGACGGCGGGGAGCATCAGTGGGGAGCGGGAGCGCCAGACGTTGGATCTGATGCTGACCACCTGCATGACCCCGGCGGACATCGTTCTGGGAAAGCTGGAGGCAGCCCTGGGGACTATGTTTCTCATGGTGGTGTCCAGCCTGCCAATCCTGGCTATGGTGTTTGTGTACGGCGGTGTGACGGCATCGGATCTGCTGCTTCTGGTATGTTGCTTCTTTGCCGCGGCGGTGTTCATGGGAAGCATTGGCCTGTGCTGTTCGGCCCTGTTTCGCCGGACCACGGCGGCTACGGTAGCTGCTTACGCAGTGACGGCAGTGCTGACGGCCGGAACCTATGGCATCAACTTCCTGGTCACTTACATCAACCAGATGCAGATCGGGGAATACCTGGCATCCGCGGAATCCGGCGGCGTAAGCAGTGGATCCGGAGGTCTTTTGTATGTGCTGTTAGTCAATCCCATTGCTACCTTTGCCCAGGTTATCGGACGGCTGACAGCCGGCAATCAGAGCTGGATGCAGGCAGGAACCTGGTTCGGCAACCAGGCAGACAATTCCCTCATCAGCCACTGGATGGGGGTGAGCATGGTGCTGCAGATGGCGCTGGCCATCGGATTTGTGCTGTGGGCAGTGCGGAGCGTGGAGAAGGGCAACGCGTGAAAATAAAAAATCCTGTATTGACTTACATTAAGTGAAATTTCCGGCACAGCCGCAGAATGCGCATTCCGAATGGCATATCCGGCAGTTCCTCCGCGGTCACGGCTCTGGTCAGTACGATCAGGAGTCCGTAGACAACCATGGCCACCGGGATACTGATCAGAAGTCCGATCTGGTAGTAACCGGTCACCTTATTGACCAGCGCATAAAGCAGGAACGCGATCACGCCCATGACCGCCGCGCAGATACAGGGCAGCAGAAAGGTGGTCTTTACTTCCTGACGGTAGCGCAGCGCCTTTCCGATGGCATGCCAGTTCAGCACACATACGACCAGGGCAAAGGTCACATTGCCGATGACCAGACCATACACGCCCCAGTTTAAGTACTTTAACATGACATACACCAGTGCCGCGTGAACCACCAGGGAGATGGCGGAGTGGGTGACGGATTTTCTCATCAGGTCAATGCCCTGAAGCACCGCATTGGTAACGGTGGAGAGGGAAAAGAAGATGACGGCCGGAGCGCCAAGCATCAGCAGGTTCCGGGTGAGATCCCGGCTGTCACGGAAGATGAGCCGCAGAACCGGGGAAGCCAGTGCCGCCATGCCGAAGGCACAGGGAATGGCGATCAGCATATTGAACTTGATGGTCAGCCGGATCTTGTACATGACATCGGTGCGGTTTTTCTGGGCGCGGGAGCGCACAATACTCGGGATCATGGAAGTTCCCAGGGAAGAAGCCACAGCCACCGGTACGTTGGAAAGCAGGCGGTACTTGCCGCCGTAGATACCAAGCAGGGAAAGGCGTTCTTTCTCGGTGAGACCTTTTCCACTCATCAGGAAGCCGAACATGGAGTTATCCACAGAACCGCTTAGCTGATACACAAACTGGCTGAGGATGATGGGAGTCAGAGTCAGGAACAGTGCCGTGTATACATGACTCCAGCTTTCCAGGCGGTCAGCCTGAGGCTTGCGCAGTGCCTTCGTGTTCTGTCTGCGGTACACAAACATCAGCAGGGTCAGAAAGACAAAGGCAGCCAGCGCGCCGGAAAGGGTACCCAGGGTACCACCTGCGGCACCGTAGGCCGCCGGGGTTTCCCGGTTTGCGAACCAGTGCATGAAGGCGAAGGAGGCAGCTACACTGATGACCGCGTTTACCACCTGTTCAATGACCTGGGAAATAGAGGTCGGCACCATGTTGCCAAGTCCCTGGAAATAGCCGCGCACCACGCCCATAATGGAAAAGACCAGAATGGTGGGTGCCATAACCTTTAGTGGAAGGGCGCTGTTGGGGCTGTTGAAGATATGAACCGTGATCCAGTCCGCGCCAAACAGTAAAAACAGTGTCATCAGGCCGCCGGCTACAAGACCAAAAAGCAGTCCGGCCTTAAAGACCCGCTGTACATCCTGATCTCGTATGCGGTGTTGTAATAACCGATTCCCTCATCCCCGATGGCCCGGGTCATGGGAATCTTGTAGAGCAGTCCGATGAAGCGGACAATGATGCCGGCTGCGGCCAGAATGCTTCCCTGGACCAGGAAGTTGCCGGAGTCGGATTTTTTCTTATTGTTACCCATACTTATATCTCTCCTTTAGTAATTGCGTTTGGGCAAAATCACATAGTATATTGAAAGTTTTGCCGGAACAGTAACAGTATATCCCATCAACGGTCTGAATGCAATGTGGAAATAGGGTGGCGGATATGGTATACTAGACGAAGCTTTTTGTTGCTATGAATCATCAGGAAAGGAGCAATATATTATGAAGAAAATCGGTTTTATCGGTGTCGGTATCATGGGTAAATCCATGGTCCGCAATCTAATGAAGGCAGGCTTTGAGGTTGCCATTTATACAAGAACCAAAGCGAAGGTGGAGGATGTGATCGCGGAGGGTGCCATCTGGCGCGATACGGTAAAGGAGTGTGTGGCAGACCGTGACGCGGTGATCAGCATCGTGGGTTATCCGAAGGATGTGGAAGAGGTGTACTTCGGGGAGAATGGCATTCTGAAAAATCTTCCAAAGGGCGGCTATGCCATTGATATGACTACCAGCAGCCCGAAGCTGGCCGTGAAGATTTACGAGACGGCCAGGGCAGCAGGCCTTCATGCCCTGGATGCTCCGGTAACCGGTGGAGATGGTGGCGCGAAAGCCGGAACCCTGACCATTCTGGCAGGCGGAGACCGCGCGGACTTTGATGCCTGCATGCCGTTATTTGAGGCCATGGGAAAGAACATCAATTATGAGGGCAAGGCCGGAAATGGCCAGCACACCAAGATGTGCAACCAGATCGCCATTGCGGGCGCGCTTTCCGGAGCGTGCGAGGCCCTGGCTTACGCAAATGCAGTTGGACTGGATCCGCAGACCATGCTGGACTCCATCTCTACCGGAGCGGCAGGCAGTGCCCAGATGAGCAACGTGGCCACCCGCATCTTGAAGGGAGATCTGCAGCCGGGCTTCTTTGTAAAGCACTTTATCAAAGACATGAAGCTGGCGGACGAGGAAGCGCTGGCCGAACATACAAAGCTTGGCATGCTGGAATATGTGCTTGGCATGTACGAGAAATTGCAGGAAGAGGGACTGGGAGATCTGGGAACCCAGGCATTGATCAAATACTATGAGAAATAATCAGGAATCCATCTGGATGCTGCAGACCAAGCGGGCAGATTTTAGCGGGATTGCGGCGCGGTTTCATATCAGCCCGGTCACGGCCCGCATTATCCGGAACCGGGATGTGGAGGGGGAGACGGCCATTGACCGTTACTTAAACGGAACTTTAGATCAGCTTTATGATCCCCATCTCATGAAAGATATGGACAAGGCTGCCTCTCTGATTCTGGAGAAGATTCAGGCGGGCGCGCGCATCCGCATTGTGGGTGACTATGATATCGACGGGGTGTGCTCCACTTATCTGCTATACCGGGGCTTAAGCCGGTGCGGCGGTCATGTGGACTATCAGATTCCGGAGCGCATCCGGGATGGCTACGGCATCAACGAGTCCATCATCCGCAAGGCGAAGGAAGACGGCATTGACACCATTGTTACCTGTGATAATGGCATTGCGGCCCTGGAGCAGGTGCGCCTGGCCAAAGAGCTTGGCATGACCGTTATTGTGACGGACCATCATGAGGTGGTCCGGGCAGAGGACGGCAGCCAGATTCTGCCGGAGGCGGATGCGGTGGTGAATCCCCACCGGGACGACTGCCCGTATCCGTTTGCCGGAATCTGCGGAGGTGTGGTAGCTTATAAGCTGGTGCAGGTGCTCTATGAGCAGAACCGTATTCCGGAGCAGGAGTGGAAAGATATGCTGGAGTTTGCGGCCATTGCCACTGTGGGGGATGTGATGAAGCTGCAGGATGAGAACCGCATCCTTGTGCGCTGGGGCTTAAAACAGATTCCCCATACTGCCAGTGCCGGACTGCGCGCTCTGGTGGAAGCCTGCGGACTGGATATCTATAACCTGACGGCGTATCACATCGGCTTTGTGGTTGGACCGTGTCTGAATGCCAGCGGACGGTTAAAGACCGCGCAGCTGGCATTGGAGCTGCTGCTTTGTGAGGAGGGAACACCGGCGGCTTTGCGGGCCGAAGAAATGGCGGCTGAGTTAAAGCTTCTGAATGAAGATCGCAAGGATATGACCCAGGCCGGCATGGAGCAGGCCTTCGAGCAGGTCGATACGGAGCTTGCGGATGATGATGTGCTGGTGGTGTATCTGCCGGACTGTCACGAATCCCTGGCCGGAATCATTGCCGGGCGCGTGCGGGAAGCCTACAACAAGCCTTCCTTTGTTCTGACAAAGGGAGAGGACTGTGTGAAGGGTTCCGGGCGTTCCATTGAAAGCTATCACATGTACAGGGCTCTGTGCGGCGTGCAGGATCTGCTCCTGAAATTTGGCGGCCACCCCATGGCGGCAGGTTTTTCCTTAAAGGAAGAGAATGTAGGGGAGTTCCGCCGCCGCTTAAACGAGCAGTCCACCCTTACGAAGGAGGATTTCATTCCGAAAATCTGGATTGATGTGGCCATGCCCTTAGAGTACATATCGGAGACGCTGGTGAACGAGCTGAAAAGTCTGGAGCCCTTCGGCCAGGGCAATGAAAAGCCCCAGTTCGCCCAGAAGAATCTGCGGATCCGTAGCCTGCGGGCTCTTGGCCGTAACAACAACGCAGTCCGCATGACCGTGGTAACGGAGCAGGGACGCCCCATGGAGGCCATGGTATTTACCGAGGCAGACAAGTTTGTGGAAGAAGCAAAGAACAGCCGGAGCATGGATGTAATCTACTACCCAGACATCAATGAGTATAACGGAAACCGGACACTGCAGATTGTGGTAAGAGCATATAAGCTGCACGCATAGGCAGAAAATAAAGTTCGCACAATATTTTGTACAGCCTTATAATTGCTTGACACTTTGAAAACGCTGTACTATAATCGACCGTAAATAACCGCGAAGGCGCTGGGCTTACCAGTGCCTTTGTCACAACGTGGCGGCCTGTGTTTTGCGGGAATCGTTGTGTCACAACAAATGCAAAGGAAAGCAACTGCCTGAAAGGTATCAGAGAGGGCATTTGCGGAAAAGGAGACAAAGCCCATGGTTAATGAGGTAATGAAATTTATCGAAAACTATGACCCGGAAGTCGGCAAGGCAATTGAGCAGGAAGCCGCACGTCAGAGAAGAAATCTGGAGCTTATCGCTTCCGAGAATATCGTATCTGAGCCGGTCATGATGGCAATGGGAACCGTGCTGACCAACAAATACGCGGAAGGGTATTCCGGAAAGCGTTATTATGGCGGATGTCAGTATATTGATGTGGTAGAGACTATCGCAATTGAGCGCGCAAAGAAGCTGTTTGGCTGTGAGTACGCAAACGTTCAGCCGCATTCCGGCGCACAGGCAAACATGGCAGTATTCCTGGCAATGTTAAAACCGGGAGATACGGTGTTAAGCATGAGCCTTGACCATGGCGGCCATCTGTCCCACGGAAGCCCAGTTAACTTTTCCGGCCTTTACTTCAACATCGTGTCCTACGGTGTTAACGATGAAGGCTTCCTCGATTACGACCAGGTAGAGCGTCTGGCAGTTGAGCGCAAGCCAAAACTGATCCTTGCAGGTGCAAGCGCATACGCAAGAGAAATTGACTTCAAGAAGTTCCGCGAGATCGCAGACAAGGTTGGCGCATATTTAATGGTAGATATGGCGCATATCGCAGGTCTGGTAGCAGCGGGTGAGCATATGAGCCCGATCCCGTACGCAGACGTGGTAACCACTACCACCCACAAGACCCTGCGCGGACCGAGAGGCGGCATGATCCTGGCAAGCAAGGAGTCTGCTGACAAGTTCAACTTCAACAAAGCCATCTTCCCGGGAACCCAGGGCGGTCCGTTAGAGCATGTTATCGCAGCAAAGGCAGTCTGCCTGGGTGAGGCATTAAAGCCGGAATTCACCGAGTACCAGAAGCAGGTCCGCAAGAATGCAAAGGCACTGGCAGCAGCACTGGTGGAGAAGGGCTTTAAACTCTTAACCGGCGGCACTGACAACCACTTAATGTTAGTAGACCTGCGCGGCATGGACATCTCCGGCAAGGAGCTTCAGAACCGTTGTGATGAAGTCTTCATCACCCTGAACAAGAACACTGTTCCGAATGAGCCGAGAAGCCCGTTCGTAACCTCCGGTGTCCGCATCGGAACCCCGGCCGTTACCACCCGTGGCTTAAAGGAAGAGGATATGCCGAAGATCGCAGAGTGCATCTGGTTGGCAGCAACCGATTTCGAGAACAAGGCAGATTACATCCGCGGCGAAGTAACCAAGCTGTGCGAGAAATATCCGCTGTACGAATAATTTATATGTAATTTATTACAGACCCGTGAGACCGCAGAAAATGCGGCTTCACGGGATTTTTTTAATTGTTAAACGGTTTTACACCGATTTTACATTCCCCCTCTTTTTGATTTTACATTCGGATTTTACAATGCAGTTGTGGTTGAGAGATGGAGAACATGAAAGCCACGATAACATAGAACGTAATAAAGAATATTCATAAACAGAGAGAAGAGGAGAGAACGTATTATGAAGAAAACATTAGCAATGGTATTAGCAATGGGTATGACAATTGCGAGCCTGACAGCATGCGGCGGAAGCAAACCGGCAGAGACGACTGCTGCAGCAACCGAGGCACAGACCGAGGCAGCAAGTTCTGCGGCTGACACTAAGGCAGAGGTCACTGAGCCGGCCGGCGGCAAGGCAGAGGGCCCGATTACCGTAGTTTCCCGTGAGGATGGTTCCGGTACCAGAGGCGCATTCATCGAGCTGTTCGGCATTGAGAGCAAAAATGACGCCGGCGAGAAGGTAGACAACACCACCGAGGATGCTGAGATCACCAACAGCACCTCCGTTATGATGACCACCATCGCAGGTAATAAGGGCGCGATCGGATATGTTTCCCTGGGTTCCTTAAATGATACCGTAAAAGCAGTTGCCATCGATGGTGCAGATGCAACGGTAGATGCCATCAAGGCAGGCGAGTACAAGGTAGCACGTCCCTTCAACATTGCAGTCAAGGATGGCTTAAGTGATGCTGCTTCTGATTTCATCACCTTCATCATGAGCGAGGATGGCCAGAGGGTTGTTGAGGACAACGGTTATATCAGCCAGGGCAATGAGGGTGCATACACTGCTTCCGGCTTAAAGGGCAAGGTTGTTGTAGCTGGTTCTTCTTCCGTAACTCCGGTTATGGAGAAGCTGAAAGAGGCATATGTAGCTGTAAACCCGGATGTCGAGATTGAGGTTCAGCAGTCTGATTCTACCACCGGTATGACCTCTGCGATCGAGGGCGTATGTGATATCGGTATGGCATCCAGAGACTTAAAGGACAGCGAGCTGGAAGCCGGCTTAACCCCGACTGTCATCGCTATGGATGGCATTGCAGTCGTAGTCAACAATGAGAGCCCGGTTGCCGAGCTGACCAGCGAGAACGTGAAGGACATCTTCACCGGCGAGATCACCGACTGGGCAGATGTTCAGTAAACAGCATGACTGTGAATAGCAGTCTGCCAGAACGCTACTGAAACGAAAAAACAGGAAGACATCGTTGTGGCAGGATATAACCCGTGACGAAAAAACACTGCGGCCCTGTTTCTATGTAAAGCATGCCGGATATGATGTAATTTCTTCTCCCGGCAACAGAAAGAAAGTGAGAATCATGAAAAATCTGAAAGAACAGCTTATGCATATGGTGTTTCTGCTGAGTGCCTGCGTATCCATTCTGTGTGTGGCCATGATCTGTGTCTTCCTTTTCGCAAACGGTATTCCGGCCATCGGAAAGATTGGCATATTCCAGTTTCTGGCCGGTGAAAAGTGGAAGCCGGGCAACAATATCTTCGGTATTCTGCCTATGATCCTGGGCAGCATTTATGTAACAGCCGGTGCCGTGATCATTGGTGTACCGATCGGAATTTTAACGGCAGTCTTCATGTCAAAGTTCTGCCCGAGACACATTTATAAAGTGGTCAAACCGGCCATTGACCTGCTGGCAGGCATTCCTTCCGTTGTATATGGATTCTTCGGCATGGTGGTGATCGTGCCGGTGGTTTCCCAGCTTTTTGGCGGAAGCGGAAAGAGCATGCTGACCGCATCGATCCTGCTCGGCATCATGATCCTGCCGACCATCATCGGGGTGTCGGAATCTGCCATCAACGCAGTACCGTCCAGCTACTATGAGGGTTCTCTGGCGCTGGGGGCCAGCCATGAGCGCAGTGTATTCTTCGCTACACTTCCGGCAGCAAAATCCGGAATTCTGGCCGGTGTGATCCTGGGTGTGGGGCGCGCCATCGGCGAGACCATGGCCGTCATCATGGTAGCCGGAAACCAGGCGCGTATGCCGAAGGGTATCCTTCAGGGTGTCCGCACCATGACAGCAAACATCGTTCTGGAAATGGGCTACGCGACGGACTTACACCGGGAAGCGCTGATCGCCACGGCGGTAGTCCTCTTCGTATTCATTCTGATCATTAACCTGTCATTCTCAATTATCAGCAGAAAGGCGAATGCGTAATGGAAGCAGCTATGGAAAAGAAAAATATGGAAATTCAGGCCATCAACCGGCAGACCCTCGGACAGCGGCTGAAGTCTTACAGACGCAGCCCATTGTCTCTGATGCTTCTGATCCTGGTATCGGTGTCAGCACTTCTGACGGTGATGACATTACTGTTTTTGATTGCTTATATTCTGATCAAGGGAATCCCGTACCTGACTCCGAGCCTCTTCGCGTGGGAGTACACCACAGAAAATGTATCCCTCATGCCGGCTCTGGTCAATACGGTGATCATGACAGGGCTCTCCTTGCTGATCGCGGTTCCTCTTGGCATTTTCGCGGCCATCTATCTGGTGGAATACGCCAAACGCGGCAACCGGTTGGTGAGCATCGTGCGGATTACCGCCGAGACCCTGACCGGAATTCCGTCCATAGCGAATGGCCTGCTTGGGTTTCTTTTGTTCGTGGTGGCCCTGGGCTGGTCTTACACCATCTTAGGCGGCGCCATGACGCTGGCGATCATGATCCTTCCGACGATCATGAGAACCACGGAGGAGGCTCTCAAAGCTGTTCCGGATTCTTACCGGGAAGGAAGCTTTGGACTTGGAGCCGGACGTCTCCGCACCGTTTTCCAGGTGGTTCTGCCATCCGCAGTGCCTGGAATTCTGGCAGGTATCATTCTGGCAGTCGGCCGTATTGTAGGCGAGACTGCGGCACTGATGTATACAGCGGGAACCGTTGCAGGTATTCCATCCAACCTATTCGGCTCAGGCCGTACTCTGGCCGTGCACATGTATGTGCTGACCAATGAGGGACTTTATACCAACCAGTCCTACGCCACCGCAGTTGTCCTGCTGGTGATCGTAGTCTGCATCAACGCAGTATCCGGATTTATCGCAAAGAAAGTGTCCGGAAAGGCTGCTTAAAAGGAGAACAAAATGGATAAGCTCACAATCAGTAATATGGAATTATATTACGGCGATTTTAAAGCCTTAAAAGGAATCAATCTGAACATCCAGGCAAACGAGATCACGGCTTTTATCGGTCCGTCCGGCTGTGGTAAATCCACCTTATTAAAATCCTTAACCCGCATGAATGACCTGGTCGAGGGCTGCCGCATCACCGGAAACATTCTGTTAGATGGCGAGGACATCTACGGGGATATGGATATCAACCTTCTGAGAAAACGGGTTGGTATGGTATTTCAGAAACCGAATCCGTTCCCAATGAGCGTTTATGACAATATTGCCTACGGTCCGCGTACCCACGGTATCCATTCCAAGGCGCAGCTGGATGATATTGTAGAGAAATCCCTGCGTGACGCGGCAATCTGGGACGAGTTAAAGGACCGCCTGAAAAAGAGCGCCCTCGGACTTTCCGGAGGACAGCAGCAGCGTCTGTGTATCGCGAGAGCCCTGGCTGTACAGCCGGAGGTGCTTTTAATGGATGAGCCGACCTCTGCACTGGACCCGATCTCCACATCCAAGATCGAAGACCTTGCAGTAGAATTGAAAAAAGATTATACTATCGTCATGGTAACCCATAATATGCAGCAGGCAGCACGAATCTCCGACAAGACCGCCTTCTTCCTGCTGGGTGAAGTGATCGAGTTCGGTGAGACCGAGCAGATTTTCTCCATGCCGAAGAATAAGAAGACAGAAGATTACATTACAGGGAGGTTTGGTTGATATGCGCAATCGATTTGATGAGCAGTTAGAGCTTTTGAATGTTGAGTTGATCCGTATGGGGGCTCTTTGCGAGGATGCCATTTCCTATGCATCCCGCACCCTGATGGGAGAGGGGGATTTTGCGGAAGAGGTTTACAAAGTCGATCATGAGATCGACCAGAAGGAGCGCGATATCGAGAATCTCTGCATGCGGCTGCTTTTGCAGCAGCAGCCAGTGGCAAAGGATCTGCGCCAGGTTTCCTCAGCCCTGAAAATGATCTCTGATATGGAGCGAATCGGCGACCAGGCATCGGATATTGCAGAGATCTGCGGCTTTGTGGATGACCGCGAGGCAAAGAGCCGTCTTCATATCCGTGATATGGCAGACGCTACCATGCGCATGGTGACCCAGAGCATCGATTCCTATGTAAAGCGTGATCTGAACATCGCAAAAGAAGTGGTTCAGTATGACGATGTGGTCGATGAGCTTTTCGGAAAGGTAAAACAGGAATTGATCGGCATGCTGGGTTCCGGAAATATTGATGAAAAACAGGGTGAATTCTGCATTGACATGCTAATGATCGCCAAGTACTTTGAGCGGATCGGAGATCATGCAACGAATATTGCAGAGTGGGTGGAATATTCCATCACGGGAACCCATCTGGAATAGAAGGAGAACAGAAATGATCTATCTGGTTGAAGACGATGAAAGTATCCGGGAACTGGTAATCTACACTTTGCAGACCACGGGCCTTGCGGCAAAGGGGTTTCCCTGCGCGAAAGATTTCTGGAATGCCATGAAGCAGGAATATCCGTCCCTGGTGCTCCTGGACATCATGCTGCCTGACGAGGACGGCCTGAGCATCTTAAAGAAGCTGCGGGATGCCGGACCCACAAAACGGCTCCCGGTCATCATGCTGACGGCCAAAGGCACAGAGTATGACAAGGTGGTTGGCCTGGACAGCGGCGCGGATGACTATATTCCGAAGCCCTTCGGCATGATGGAGCTGGTGTCCCGGGTGCGCGCACTGCTGCGCCGTACAGAACCGGAACAGCGTGCGGATACTTGTGATGCCGGCCCGATCCATGTGGATTTAAACCGCCATATGGTTACGGTGGATGGAAATGCGGTGACTCTTACCTTTAAGGAATTTGAACTGCTCTGTTACCTGATGGAAAACAAGGGCATGGTTTTAACCAGAGATCAGCTGTTATCGAAAATATGGGGTTATGATTTTGATGGAGAGACCCGCACGGTGGATGTCCATATCCGGACATTACGACAGAAGCTGGGCGAGGCCAGCCGCTGCATTGAGACCATCCGCGGAGTCGGCTATAAGCTGGAGGAGTCTGAAACATGAAAATCAAAAGAAAAATCTACTGGAACCTGTGTCTGGTAGCTCTTCTTGCCATGGCAGTATCTGCGTTGATCACAGCACTGCTCCTCTGCCAGGATCTGCAGACCCAGATGCGCCAGTCCGTTATGACCGAGGTGCGTTACCTGGAGTCTGCTATGGATGTGTCTGGGGAAGAGTACCTTGCGCATTTAAAGAGCCGGGGTGACGGCAACAGCGTCAACCGCATCACCTGGGTCAGCCCGGATGGAGCAGTCCTTTATGACAGCTTCGCGGACAGCGAAAGCCTGGAAAACCACAAGGACCGTCCGGAAATCGCGGCAGCACTGAAAAACGGACGGGGCGAGAGTGTCCGCACTTCCCGCACATTGGCCGAGCAGACCTACTATTACGCAGCACGTCTGGACGATGGCAGCGTCATCCGTGTAGCCAGCACCACAAAGAGCGCGCTGGCCACGGTAGTACATACCATTCCGGTCATGATTGCCATGGGTATCCTGATCGTGGTGGGTGTTCTGATTTTGGCAGAATTTCAGACCAAGCGGATCGTGGCACCGATTAACGAGATGGATCCGGATGATCCAAAGGCCGGTGAAGTCTACGATGAACTGGCCCCATTGGTACGCCGACTGGAAAAGCAAAACGAAACCATCCGGCAGCAGATGGAAACCCTGCGGGAAAAGCAGGAAGAATTTACCACCATTACCGAGAATATGCGGGAAGGATTTATTGTGGTAGACAGCAGGGGCGATGTGATGTCCTATAATAAGAGCGCGCTGAAGCTTTTAGGAATTCCGGTGGAGCAGGCGGATGGATATGGTCAGGCAGGAAATGCGAGGGCAGGACTGCAGACTGGCACCGCGGAAACACATGGCCATGCAGCTGACACCGGGCACCAGGCGAATTTCAACATCATCAGCCTGAACCGTTCAGAAAATTTCCGCCAGGTTGTAGACGGTGCTTTAAAAGGCACTCACTGTGAGCAGATGCTGGATGTAGGAAACCGCCACTACCAGATTATCGCGAACCCGGTGGCAGAGAGCAACGGGCGCAGCGGCGCGGTTGTAGTCATTCTCGATGTGACCGAGCAGCAAAGCCGCGAAGAGCTGCGGCGGGAATTTACGGCCAATGTCTCCCACGAGTTGAAAACACCGCTCACCTCCATCTCCGGCTATGCCGAGATCATGATGAACGGTCTGGTTCAGCCGACAGATATGGGCCGCTTCTCCGGAAAAATCTATCAGGAAGCCCAGCGTCTCATCACTCTGGTAGGCGATATCATCCGCCTGTCCCAGCTTGATGAAGAAAAAGTCCAGATGGAAAAGCGCCCGGTAGACCTGCATATGCTCGCGTCCGATGTGGTAAAACGCCTGCAGGACGTAGCCAGGAAGAATCAGATCACCCTGATGCTCACCGGAAAGCCAACGGTAGTAAACGGCAATCCACAGATCCTCGATGAGATGATCTATAACATGTGCGACAATGCGATCAAGTATAACAAGCCCTTCGGCGAAGTGGAAGTCAACGTGGTCACCGTCAAAGACCATCCGGTACTGACTGTAGAAGATGACGGCATCGGCATTCCGATCGATGACCAGGAGCGTATCTTCGAACGCTTCTACCGTGTAGACAAAAGCCACTCCCGCCAGATCGGAGGAACCGGATTGGGACTTTCCATTGTAAAGCATGGAGCCATTTACCATAAGGCGAAGGTGGAGTTAAAGAGTGCGCTGGGGGAAGGAACCACGGTCCGGATCGTATTTTAAAATTGAATCTGCAGTATCAAAAAAGGTCCGAAGTTCCGGGATCCTCATACAGAACGCAAACACGGTGGAATTTTGTACTTCATTCGCTGCGCCGCCTATTGTCAGACCTGCGACCCAAACTCGCACGCTATGCGTGCTCAAACAAGGGTCTCCGGCCTGACGCTATGCTCGCTCATGAAGAAAATTCCAATGTGTCTGCTTGTTCTGCATGACGGTCCCGGAACTTCTGCTATATTGGCTGTTCTGGTTTCTTGATTACTATAAACAAACAATTTGCGGAAAAGCGGACAAAAATATGTGAATATCTATTGGAAAAACGGACAAAATAAGCATAAAAAGTTATGGAAAAACGGACAAACGGATTGCGCGATAAAAATGACTGTGCCATGCGGCCCTGAGCAATGTGCTGGCAGCGGAAAACTATGATATTCCGCAGGGAATAGTGCTATGCAATGAAAATGTAAGCACGGCAGATAAAATTACCTATTAGATCGGAAGAGCGTCGTGTAGGGAAAGAGTGTAGATCTCGGTGGTCGCC
>OODC01000880.1_pt1 | contig 16290 bp, 10 predicted proteins | sample 1671711 | NCBI WGS metagenome assembly OODC01 (sample SAMN06348184, study PRJEB24527) | human gut metagenome | reverse complement strand
TGGAATGGGAGTTGGCATCAGCATGGGAAGACTTGCCGGATCTGTTGCGAAAGAAGGCGGTGTTGGTGTTATATCTACGGCGCAGATCGGTTACAGAGAAGCAGATTTTGATAAAAATCCGGCAGCAGCTAATGAGAGGGCAATCGGCAGTGAGATGAAAAAAGCCCGTGCAATTTCACCGGATGGAATCATAGGATATAACATTATGGTCGCATTGAAAGAATATGCATCCCATGTAAAAGCAGCTGTAAAAGCAGGTGCAGATATCATTATATCCGGTGCAGGACTTCCTACAGAACTTCCGGAACTGGTCAAGGGCAGTCTGACAAAGATTGCACCTATTGTTTCCACAGATAAATCTGCAAAAGTAATCCTGAAATATTGGGACAGAAAATATAAAAGAACAGCAGATCTGGTAGTTATCGAAGGACCACAGGCAGGCGGCCATCTTGGTTTTCATAAAGATGAACTGGAAAAATATACAGAAGAATCTTACAGCGAAGAGATAAAGAAAATAATTGCAACAGTAGAATCCTATGCGGAGAAATATCAGACAGAAGTTCCCGTAATTGTAGCTGGTGGAATCTGCGATAAAGAAGACGTGCAGAAAGTAGCTGCGTTGGGAGTGGATGGAGTCCAGGTAGCTACCCGTTTTATAACAACAGAAGAATGTGATGCAGATATCCGGTACAAAGAAGCGCACTTAAATGCCAGAAAAGAAGATATTGCCATTGTAAAAAGCCCTGTAGGAATGCCTGGACGTGCAATTATGAACAAATTTATGAAACGTGTGATGAGAGGTGAACAGATATCACACAGCCCATGTCATGGATGCCTGGTAAAATGCAGCCCAAAAGAAATTCCATATTGCATTACAGATGGCCTGATCAATGCAGTAAAAGGAAATGTGGATGATGGATTGTTGTTCTGCGGTGCGAAAGCATGGAAAGCAGACCGGCTGGAGACAGTGCAGGAAGTGATTAGTGAGTTGTTTTAACCGAATCAAGTAAGTCCCCTGCTTCAATTGTGAAAAGCAATAAGCAGTGGGTGGGGACTTACTTGTATCAGGAGGAGTGCAAGCTCCTTCTGATAAACTGCGGAGCAGTTATTCGGTTATGAGCAAGTAGCGAAGCGGATTGCGAATATCCGCTTGACTCTGTGTTTACGAGTCCGGCAATTACCCATTTGTAATTTTATTTATAAAGACTGACAATAACTTGTTTTGCCTGTTGCTTCATGTTAAACTAAATAAAATGAGTAACGGATAGACGAGAAGTCTGCCTGATACATGATTTTCAGATGGAGGTAATCACTTTGAGACAGACGGTATCTCTGGGAGCGCAGGATTTTGCATACATCAGAGAAAATAACTGTTTTCTTGTAGATAAAACTGGAATTTAAAGTATGCGAAGCTGGAGAACCTACATTGGAAGACACTGTAAAAGCGGCAAAAAAACAAATACAGGATAAATATTATATTAGTGAACTGGAGGCAAGAGGAATAAAACAGGAGAGAATACGGTGCTACGGTTTTGCTTTTCAGGGGAAAAAGGTATTAATAGGTTAAAAAGAACTCCATGACATGACAGTAGGAATCATAGGAAACCGTAAGATTGGTGAGACAGTAATTTGGAATCTGTCTGGTCTTGGTTGTAAGATATTACCAAAGGAATACAAAAGGAGAAGATGAAGTATGAAAGCGGTAATTGCAATCGATTCTTTAAAAGGAAGCTTAAGCTCCATGGAAGCTGGCTATGCCATTGCTGACGGAATCCGCAGAGTTCATGGACAGGATGCGGAAATCGTAGTAAGACCTCTGGCAGACGGAGGAGAGGGAACTGTCGAGGCATTGGTAAGCGGTATGAGTGGAGTTACACAGAATGTAATGGTAACAGGACCTCTTGGAATTCCGGTAAATTGTGAGTATGGAATCATTGAAAGCAGTCATACAGCAGTAATTGAAATGTCAGGCGCAGCGGGAATCACCCTTGTTCCGGATGAAAAAAGAAATCCGCTTTACACGACGACTTATGGAGTTGGTGAAGTGATCAAAGATGCGATTGCCAAAGGATGCAGACGCTTTATCGTAGGAATTGGCGGCAGTGCAACCAATGATGGTGGAGTTGGAATGCTTCAGGCGCTAGGATATGGATTTCTTAATAAAGAAGGAAAACAGGTTCCCTTTGGGGCGAGGGGTCTTGAAGTATTGGAAGAGATTACAGATGAATATGTACTTCCTGAATTGGCAGAATGTGAGTTCCGGGTTGCCTGTGATGTCACCAATATTCTTTGCGGAGAGAATGGCTGCAGTGCTGTGTATGGACCACAGAAAGGTGCAACTCCGTCTATGATCATGCAGATGGATAACTGGCTGAAACACTATGCCAAACTGGTTGAAAAGAAATTTACAAAAGCCAATGTAAATCAGGCGGGAACAGGTGCAGCAGGAGGACTCGGTTTTGCATTCTTAAGTTTTACAAATGCGGTTCTGGAGTCGGGAATTAAGATTGTGTTAGAAGAAACTTGTCTGGAAAAATATATGGAAAATGCAGATATTGTAATTACAGGAGAAGGCAGATTAGACGGACAGACAGCGATGGGAAAAGCCCCTGTCGGAGTAGCGCGTCTTGCAAAAAAACATGATATTCCTGTCATTGCTTTCGCAGGAAGCGTTACAAAAGAAGCAGTTGCATGTAATCAGAACGGAATCGATGCCTTCTTCCCGATTCTTAGAGGGGTGGTAACATTAGAAGAAGCCATGAAACCTGAAAATGCAAAAGCTAATATGACAGATACTGTGGAACAGGTATTTCGTCTGATGAACATGGGGAGGAAGTAAAGTAAAAAAGTTTCGGAGAACCTGGGCGACAGGTTTGTCCGAAACTTTTTTGATGCTTAGATTGTAATTACGTAAGCTCTGTTTCCTTTATAATAAGGGCGTCCGTCCACACCGCTTAGATCATAGCTCATTCGATAATATCTTTCAATATTTCCGGTGCCCTTGGCCCAGTTTGGATCACAGACTGCGCCTTTTATTTCTGCCCATCCATGTCCGCCGGAGGAAATAACTTTGGCTTCGAATCCAACAGCATTTGCAAGGTAAGCGAATGCGGATGCGAAAGCAAAGCAGTCGCCATGTCCTCGATAGAACATATCCTCTGCATAGCTGACATCCCAGTTTGAATAATAATAGCGGAAATCATAGTCGTTGCCGGTTCCGCCGTATCCGTAGCTGACTGCCTTCAGATAGCATCTCCACAATTTTTCCGGTTTGGACATATTTTTCTTTGTCACATGATGCATTACCTGATTGGCGGTAACCATGAGATTTAGTTTTCGTTTTTCTTCACTGTTATAGCGGGCCTTTCCACTTTTTGTAAGATAAATGCCATTAACACGCTGGGAAGTTACCATGGAAGCAGCACTTCCGCTGCGAATCTGGAAGAAATAATAGTTGCCTTTTATTTTCTGCCAGCCATTCTGCTGGATTCCTTTTTCATTAAAGTAGTATTTCTTTCCGCGGATCGTGACGAATCCCTTTACAGTATGTCCGTTTTCATCATAATAGTAGATATTTCCGCTGGGCTTGCGGTTAAATTTGTCGCGGTATTTCGATGCTGCAAAAACTGAAGCTGAAAAGAAAAGGGAGCAGCAGATAGCAATAAAAATTGCAGAGATTGAAAATACTTTTAGCTTTTTCATAAGATACCTCCGTTATCTGAGTGATTAAGCGGACCATTTCGCCCGCCTGTATGAAACAGGTTTTTGACGCGTTTGTTTCTGATAAAACAGATTATTTCAGAAGAATTACTTGTCTCAATTATAAGATATAAACTATTATATAAGACAATTTGGCTTCGTGCAATAATAAATAAAATAACGGCTGCTATTTGCTGTGTATCCGGTAACGAATAAAAATTATTCACGAAAATCCCGGGGTGAGGGTTGTTGCGCGGATACAGTTTGTGGTGTATAATTAAACGCAATAGGCTTTGTGACGTTACTGGTACATTATTTTCAAAATAACTATGTATTGGTCATAAAGCGAACAGCAGCTTAGTAATTTAAGCAAGGATATAAGGTGGACAATTTTGAAAAAGACGATAGAAGAACTATTAAGCGGAAAATTCAGACATGAGCAGCCACAGCTCCTTTTTTCACAGGATAAGATAGAAGTAACGCTGAAAGCGGGAGAAGTGTATAAAGGAGAACTGTATTTCGGAACAGAGGATAACGAAAAGATCAGAGGATATATTACTTCTTCCAACAGGCGTGTTGTACCTGGAACAGAGAAGTTTTCGGGGACGACTGTGAGACTGCAGTATGGGATTGACGGTATGGGAATGCGTTCTGGAGAGAGACACGAAGGATGGATTTGTTTTACTACGAATATTGGAGAATATAAGCTTCCGTTTGTGATTCAGGCAGAGAAAACAGAACTTAAGAGCATAGCCGGTGAAATACCGGATATGGATACGTTTGTCAATATTGCGAAAGACGATTTTAAAGAAGCATACCGTATTTTTACAGATCATAAATTTGAACTTCTTTTAAAAGATGCCGGCAGGAAGGAGAAAGCCCTTTATAAAGGACTTTCCAAACAGCCTGTGACATTTCAGAATGTAGAGGAATTTCTTGTTGCGACGGGCAGGAAGGAGGCTGTAAAAATTGAATTAAAGGCAGACCATAACAGCTTTTATGATATTAATGAATCTGTACGTGAATCATTTGCTGTAAGAAAGAATGGATGGGGACATCTCAGACTGGACGTTGAGGCAAAGGGAGATTTTCTGGAAGTTTCCAGACATGTGGTTACAGATGAAGATTTCATTGGCAGCTACTATCAGGTAGAATATGTGATACACAAAGAGAAGCTCAAAAAAGGATGCCAGTTTGGTGAGATCATTGTAAAGAGTCCTTATCAGCAGCTGGTCTATCAGATTACCGCATCAATGGAGCCGCAGGTGCAGCTTAAGACAGAGATTCATGTCAAACGCCACAAGCTGGAACTGATGCGGGATCTGTTGGAATATTCCTGTAAGAGAATGGATGGTAAGACCTGGATCGGCAGCAGCAGATTTGTACTTAATCAGCTGAAGGAAGAGGGCTGTGATTATCCGGAATACCAGATGTATGAAGCATATATTCTTCATATGGAAGGAGAGGAAGAACAGGCAAAGGAAATCCTTAAGAAATTTAAACATCAGAATTTTTCCAGGGAGAATCTGGAACTGGCAGGAGTATATCTCTACCTTTGCGTTCTTACCGGATTGCATAAAGACAGAGAACAGGCGGCAAGACGTCTGCGCAGCTTCTTTTTACAGAAAGAGGATAGTTTCCTGCTCTTTAAACTCTGGCAGGAAGTAACTGTTGAAGAGAAAGGTTCTTCATCAAGACTTGTATTTATGATGGAAGAACTTTTTGAGAAGGGATGCAGAAGTCCTTTCCTGTATCTGGAAGCATGGAATTACATCAGCAGTGATACTTCACTTCTCCACAGAATGAGCAGTTTCTGGACACAGGTGTTCTTGTTTGCAGGAGAGAAAGGTCTTCTGACGGAAGAACTTGTGATGAGATTTGCCTATCTTACAGGATATGAGAGAGAGTTTAACACAAGTATGTACAGAGCACTGGCGATGGGTTATGATGCTTTTGAATCAGATGATACCCTGGAAGCTATCTGCAGATATATCATGCTTGGAAACCCAAGAAAACAAGAGTATTTCAGATGGTTTTCACTGGCAGTGGAGAAGGGAATCCGCCTGACGAGATTATATGAGTATTATGTGGAGACTATGGACACTTCCTATCAAAGAGAACTCCCGAAACCTCTTTTGATGTATTTCACATATAATAACACATCACTTGGTGATGATAAAAAAGCATTTATTTATGCAAGTATCGTGGGTAACAGAGGACGTCAGCCACAGACATATGCGGATTACAGTGATCACATGAAGGTCTTTGCCATGCGTAAGGCAAAAGAAGGAAAGATGAATGAGAACTATGCGGTTCTTTATCAGGAATTTTTAAGTAATCCAAAAACAGAGGGACAGGCCTCTCTGATTGCCGGAAAGATGTTTACGAACAGACTTTACTGTGATGACAAGAAAATACGATATGTGATCGTACGTCATGAGCAGCTTCGGACAGAAGAAATCTATCCATGTATGCAGGGTGTGGCATATCCGAGAATTTATACGGATGATGCTGTGATCCTGTTTCAAGACGCAAACCAGAGACGATATGCTTCAACAGTAGATTATAATATCAAGAAACTGTTTGATGAACGGGAATTGATAGATAAGGTTCTTGCCTTTGATATAGAAGAACCGGGACTGGTGCTTCACTGTAGTGAGAATACCGAAGCCAGTCAGGATAATCTGAAAGCATTCCAGAAGATTCCGGATACAGAGGAATTCTCAGACGAATACCAGAGAGCTGTCAGAGAGAAACTACTTTCTTACTATTCAGAACATATCAAAGATGATATGACGGATGAGTATCTGAGAGAAATGGATTACGAAAAATATGCCCAGGTGGACAGAACAGGGCTTCTGGAAGTGCTGATCGCAAAGGGACTGTATCAGCAGGCAATGGTGGTTGTTTCTAAATTTGGATACGAGGGAATCCGCGTAGAAAGTCAGTTGAAGCTTATCAGCAGAATGCTGACACGATGTGAGATGAAAGAGGATGATGAACTGATTGCACTTGCATCTGATGTTTACAGATATGGAAAATATGACGAAGTGATTCTGAAATATTTGATGGATTACAGATATGGTCCGATAGATGAGCTGATATCTGTCTGGAAAAGTGCACAGGGCTTCGAGATGGATACGTATGAGCTTGAGGAAAAACTCCTTCAGTTACTGATGTTTACAGCTGATTACCGTAAAGAAGGAGAGAAAATCTTTGAAGATTACGTACATCACAGCGGAAAAGAAAACATAGCAGGGGCATATCTTACACAGGTGGCATTTGGAACATTTGTAAGAGAATATCCAATGAGCATTTTCGTGAGAAGTCAGCTGGAGAATGCATATGAACAAAAGAGTCCGGTTGATTTTGTATGCAGTCTTGCACTGTTGGAGGCATATTCAAAGGAGAAGAACCTGAAAGAAAAACAGCTGGAAAATGCCAGAGAAATCCTGCAGGAATGTATAAAAAAAGATATGTGCTTTGCGTTCTTTAAGAAACTTCCGGTATCTATTCTCAGTCCATATCAGCTGGATGACAAGACTTTTGTGGAGTATCATGCAGACCCATCTGCAAAAGTAACCTTATATTATGCACTTGATGCAGGGCTTGGAAATCAGGTGAAATACCAGACAGAGCCGCTCCGCAATCTGTATGAAGGTATTTTTGCGAAGGCGTTCACTTTGTTTTATGGCGAAACTCTGAGATATTATTTCAGATCAGAAGTGGGAGATCAGGTAAATGAAACACAGGAACGCGTGATCACTATGAGTAAGGTTGAGGGTGCTCCTGTGAGCAAGTATCATATGATTAACCAGATGCTTTCTGCACGAAGACTGGATAAGAGTAAGGAAGTGCTTTCTCAGGTAAAGAATTATCTTCGCCAGGAACAGTACGTACAGAATATGTTCGTGATCGAAAAAGAAGAACAGGAACAGATAACCCTGAAACCAGGAGGAACAGATGAACGAAATTCGTGATTTAATCGTTGGAATTGATTTTGGTAAAGAATATTCTCAGATATGTTATTATGACCGCAAGGGAGATGAGGCAAGATCTCTTTCCATGAAGGCTGGCGGAAATCAGTATGAAGCCCCAAGCTGTGTATGTTACAGACCTGAACAGAAGGATTACTGTGTGGGTTTGGAGGCTGAATACTTTGCCCGCGAAAAGGGCGGAATCATGATTGATGATGTCTATGGAATCTGCGAGAAAAAGGATTTCGTATTGTCAGAAGGAAGAAAGCTTGCACCATGGGAAATTCTTGCACAGTTCTTGCAGGGAATGCTTAAGTTTCTTGGAGTAGCAGATCTGGTCAAGAATATAAAATGTGTGGCAGTGACACTGCCACATCTGACAGAGATTCAGGTAGAGAATTTCCAGAAGGCATTTGAATCGCTGGGATTTCCACATGAGAAATATATGCTTCTGGATTACGGGGAAAGTTTCTATTACTATGTGTTATCCCAGAAAAGAGAAACATGGAACCGCAGTGTTGCCTGGTATGCATTTAAACCGGACAGCGTATCTTTCCGTAAGATGACGATGAATGGTGCGACAAAACCGGTGACTGTAAAGCTGGAAGAGGCTGTGGAAACAACACTTCCTGCTGACGGACAGGAAAGAGATTCTGAATTCTGTAAATTCGTCCAGAAAACACTTGGAAAAGATTTGTTCTCCAGTATTCAGATCACAGGAGAGGGATTTTCCCAGGACTGGGCAGAACAGTCTGTCAGACTGTTATGTTATCAGAAGCGAAAAGTTTTCTATGGAAATAATCTTTTTGCAAAAGGAGCGTGCTCTGCCGGCAAAGAGAGAACGGAGAATAAGGCATTGAAAGGTTATCGTTTCTTAAGTGATAACCTTGTGATGGCCGATGTCGGAATGGAAATGAGAGTAATGGGATCTCCGACATATTATCCGATGATCGAGGCCGGGAATAACTGGTATGACAGTAAATCATCCTGCGAAATTATTCTTGATGATACAGAGGAACTGGTGTTTACGGTAAGCACTTATGACAGACCGGAGAAGAGAAAGGTAGGTATGATGCTGCCTGGTATTCCTCTGCGCCCGAATAAAACGACCAGACTTTTACTGGAATTACAGTATATTTCAGCAACAGAATGTAAAGTGACAGTAACCGATCTGGGATTTGGAGAATTGTTCCCTTCCAGCGGTAAGACCTGGACAGAGACAGTGGAATGGTAAAGGAGATGGACGAATGAGCGGATATATTTTATGCCAGACAAAAAAAGCAGAACGTCCTTATTATATAGAGAACATCAGTATGAATATCTATTCTATAGAGGAACTGTGCTATTATCTTTATCATAATCTTTACCTGGCTGACCATACGATATTTAATGAAGAATTATGCAACTGGATCCGGGACGAACTGGAACTTCCACATCTGGCAGCGAAGCTGAAACAGAATCTGGAGAGAAATGTAAGTATAGAAGATATGGTTTATCCGATTTTCAAAGAAATCAATTATCTGACATACGAAGAGATGAAGAGTTTTAACATCTGTCTTGCAGATTTTGGAAAAGAACGCCAGGCAGTCCGGCAGAAGAGAAAAGGAGATGCTCTGGTAGAGAATGGAATGTATGTAAATGCAATCCAGGTGTACCAGAAGATTCTGGAAAGAGATGACCTGAATCAGCAGAGAAAAGATTTTGCGGCTGCAGTGAGATATAACCTTGGCTGTGCGTACAGCTACCTTTTCCAGATGGAGAAGGCACAGGAATGTTTTTTGCAGGCATATAAAGAGAGCCAGTCGGCAGAAGCGCTGAAGGCGTATGTGACAACGTATGCCAGCATTCACGATAAGACGGACTATGATAAAGTCATGGAAGAACTTGGCGTGGATGATAAAGTAAAGAAAGATATCAAAGAGGAAATCCAGGAGTCTATGAAGACGTTTGCAAGTGTACCCGAGAAGAAGATAGATGAAGAGAATCTGGATGCACTTCTGGAGAAACTTATGAAAGAATATCACAGAAGTACGGGATCGTGACAGGCAGTGCTTTCAATGACTGAGAATCATCCTTTGTACAATAATGATGTAAGGTAAGATAATGAAAAGTGCCAGTAACGTTACTGTTCACAGGTAGTATTCCGCGAGGTGTTTTTTGTGAGCGAAGGTCACAGAAAATCCGAGACATACCGCGCGAATTTATGCGAATAGCATAAATTCTGTGCATCGCGAAGCGTGTTACTGAGAACGCAGTGAACAGTAACCCAGTAACTTGCGCTTGACAGGAGTGGATGGGTGTGTTAGGATTAAAACATACTTTCACATGGTAGAGTGGCTGTGTGGTAAATAACAAAACAGATGAAGAGGAGATATTTATCATGAAAAAGAGATCTTTAGCAGTACTCATGGCAGGAGTTATGGCAGCTTCTATGATGACAGGTGTTGTTTCTGTATATGCAGATGCTGACAGCAAGACATTAACTGTAGGATTTGACGCAGAGTATCCTCCTTTCGGATATAAAGACGATAATGGAGATTATGTTGGTTTCGACCTCGATCTTGCACAGGAAGTATGTGACAATCTCGGATGGGAACTTGTAAAGAAACCAATCAACTGGGATTCTAAGGATATGGAGCTGAATTCTGGTTCTATCGACTGTATCTGGAATGGATTCACAATCAATGGACGTGAAGATGATTATACATGGTCTGATCCATATCTGAATAATGAGCAGGTTATGGTTGTAGCTGCTGATTCTAAGATTGAGAAATTAGACGATCTGGCAGGCAAGAATGTTGTTGTTCAGGCAGCTTCCGCAGCACTGGATGCTTTAAACAGCGATGATAATAAAGATCTGACAGCAAGCTTTGGATCACTGACAGAGAACCCTGATTATAATACAGCATTTATGAATCTGGATTCCGGTGCGGCAGATGCGATTGCAGTTGACATCGGTGTTGCCAAATATCAGCTTTCTCAGAGAGAAGAAGGTAAATACTTAATCCTTGATGAGCCAATCCAGAGCGAGCAGTACGGAATCGGTTTCAAGAAAGGCAATGATGAACTGAAAGACACTGTATGGGCTGAAGTTCTTAAACTTTATGACGCTGGCGAAGTTGACAAACTGGCAGAGAAATACGAAGTTGCAGATATGCTTTGTATTGGAAGTGATGATGAAGAATCCGCAGACAAGAAAGATGATGCAGCAGAGGAAGATACTTCTGAGGCTGAGACTTCTGAAGAAGATACAGCAGAAGATGCGGAATAAAAAATATTGTTCATGAAGTGAATGATAAAGGTGATTGTTTACGGAGTGAATGGTAGTTGATAAAGATACAAGAGGACAGACTTGTACAGAGCTGTCTGTATTATAAAAGGAATGGAGGGTACATTTTGTGCACCCTCTTTTCTTACTGTACAGGAGAAATTTCTTAGGAGGAAAAGATATGTCTTTAAGTGTAATGCTGCAGCAGCTTGCCAGTGGTATGGTAGTTTCTGTGGAGATCTTTGTAGTGACATTGATTTTTTCACTTCCACTGGGACTTCTGATCTGCTTTGGCAGAATGGCTAAGAATCCGGTGATTCGTGGAATCGTGTCTGCCTACATATCTGTTATGAGAGGAACGCCGTTAATGCTGCAGTTGATGGTTGTATATTTCGGACCGTATTTTATTTTTGGAATCCGTATTTCTATGGGATACAGCCTGATCGCTGTATTTATCGCGTTTAGTATTAACTATGCTGCATATTTTGCAGAAATCTACAGAGGTGGAATCGAATCTATCTCGGCAGGACAGTATGAGGCTGCGAAGATTCTTGGATACAGTAAGGTACAGACTTTCTTCAGAATTATTCTGCCGCAGGTGATAAAGAGAATTCTTCCGTCTGTGACAAATGAGGTTATCACATTGGTAAAGGATACGTCCTTAGCTTTCGTTGTGGCGGTCGCCGAAATGTTTACGATTGCAAAGCAGATCGCAAGTGCGCAGACAACGATGATGCCATTTGTGATCGCGGCAGTTTTCTATTTTATCTTCAATCTTCTGGTTGCAATCGTGATGGATAAGATTGAGAAGAAGTTAAACTATTATCGCTGATCAGAAAGCTTACCTGTTCACAGGAAACCTTTCTGAATCACCGGGCGCGGAGTGAACGTTGCTGTTCACTCCGTTCTCAGTAACGTAGCCAAAATTCATTCCAAATTGCCTGCGGCAATGGAATTTTGGCTTGTATGTCTCGGAATTTTGGCATTTTCATGCCAAAACACCTCGCGGGATAGTAGCGTGTGAACAGTTACGAGTGAACAGTAATGAAGTATCATATTTGAGAGGAATACTTGACATGGTATTATTTGAAATGAAACACATAAAAAAGAGTTTTGGAAGTCTTGAAGTGTTAAAGGATATTTCGCTTCAGGTAGAAGAGGGAGAAGTATTAAGTATTATCGGTCCGTCAGGTTCCGGTAAATCTACACTTCTTCGCTGTGCAACAGGACTCGAAACACCGGATAGTGGTGAGATCGTCAAGCAGGGAGATGTGGGACTGGTATTCCAGAATTTCAATCTTTTTCCACACTTTTCCGTATTAAAAAATATTACAGATGCGCCGATCAGAGTGCAGAAGAGAAAGAAAGAAGAAGTATATGCGCAGGCAAGAGTGCTGCTGAAACAGATGGGACTTGCCGACAGAGAAAATGCATATCCATTCCAGCTTTCCGGTGGACAGCAGCAGCGAGTTTCCATTGCGCGTGCATTATGCATGAATCCAAAGATTCTGTTTTTTGATGAGCCTACATCGGCGCTTGATCCGGAGCTTACAGGAGAGATTCTTAAAGTTATCAAGGATCTGGCGGCAGAGCACATTACTATGGTAATCGTTACCCATGAGATGACATTTGCGAGAGATATTTCCGATCATATTATTTTCATGGATAAAGGACTGATCGCTGTTGAAGGAAGTTCGCAGGAGGTATTTGCGTCAGAACATGCCCGAATGAAAGAATTTCTTGGTAAATTCCATCAGGGATGAGTTTTTTGTGGTTGCTTTTAGAAGAATGATGTTATATAATTTCAACGTACGCAGTGAAAAAACTTAAAGCTGTGTATTGAAGCGAAATAAAAAGGATAAAAATCCTATTAAGAAACAGGAGAGTGAAGATGAGTACAGACAGATATGTAAGTCCTTTATCAGAACGTTATGCCAGCAAAGAAATGCAGTATATTTTTTCTCCGGATATGAAATTCCGCACATGGAGAAAACTCTGGATCGCACTTGCCGAGACAGAGAAAGAGCTTGGTCTTAACATTACACAGGAGCAGATCGATGAACTGAAAGCACATGCAGAGGATATCAATTATGACGTTGCCAAAGAACGAGAACGTCAGGTACGCCATGATGTTATGTCTCACGTATATGCATACGGTGTACAGTGCCCTAAGGCAAAAGGAATCATCCATCTGGGAGCAACCTCCTGTTATGTAGGTGATAATACAGACATTATTGTAATGACAGAAGCATTAAAGCTTGTGAAGAAGAAACTGGTCAATGTTATTGCCGAGCTTTCTGCTTTCGCAGATAAATATAAAGATCAGCCTACTCTGGCATTTACACATTTTCAGCCTGCACAGCCTACTACAGTAGGTAAGCGTGCAACACTCTGGACACAGGAATTCCTGCTTGATCTGGAGGATCTGGAGTATGTTCTGGGAACAATGAAGCTTCTGGGATCCAAAGGTACAACCGGAACACAGGCAAGCTTTCTGGAACTGTTTGATGGAGATCAGGAGACTATCGACAAGATTGATCCGATGATTGCAGAGAAGATGGGATTTAAGGAATGCTATCCGGTATCCGGACAGACCTATTCCCGCAAGGTAGATACACGTGTTGCCAATATTCTTGCAGGAATTGCAGCAAGTGCACACAAGATGTCCAATGATATCCGCCTTCTTCAGCATCTGAAGGAAGTAGAAGAACCATTTGAGAAATCTCAGATCGGCTCCTCCGCAATGGCGTATAAGAGAAATCCTATGAGAAGTGAGCGTATTGCTTCCCTTTCCAGATATGTAATGGTAGATGCCCTTAACCCGGCGATCACATCTGCAACTCAGTGGTTTGAGAGAACTCTGGATGACTCTGCAAATAAGCGTCTGAGTATTCCGGAAGGTTTCCTTGCTATTGACGGAATCCTTGACCTCTGTCTTAATGTTGTAGATGGATTGGTTGTTTATCCGAAGGTTATCGAGAAACATATGATGGCAGAGCTTCCGTTCATGGCTACAGAGAATATCATGATGGATGCTGTAAAAGCAGGCGGTGACCGTCAGGAACTTCATGAGCGTATCCGTGAGCTTTCCATGGAAGCCGGAAAGACTGTCAAGGTAGAAGGCAAAGATAATAATCTGCTGGAACTGATCGCAGCAGATCCTGCATTCAACCTTTCTCTGGAAGATCTGCAGAGATCCATGGATCCGAAGAAATATATCGGACGTGCCAAAGAGCAGACAGAGAGATTTGTAAATACAGTAGTTCAGCCGATCCTCGATTCCCATAAGGAACTTCTGGGAGTGAAAGCTGAGATCAATGTCTGATCAGTAAATACTTAACATAACGGTTTGGAATATTACAGAATCTGATATAAAGATAATAAGCGTTGCTGTTTCCTGATGATGTCCGGCAGGTCATTCTGCAAGGCCGGGTAAACAGTAATCGGTAAATACAGGAGGAATTATATAATGGTAAAAGCAGTTGTTGGTGCTAACTGGGGAGATGAAGGTAAAGGTAAGATTACCGATATGGTCATACAATCGTAAATAACTATGGTAAATTTGCCCTTCATACTCTGCCGTCAGGTGTGTTTTATGATCATACTACAAGTGTGATCGGCAACGGTGTTGCACTGAATATCCCGGTATTTTTCAAAGAGTACAATGAAGTGGTAAGCAGAGGTGTTCCGGCTCCGAAGATCCTTATCTCCGAGAGAGCACAGATGGTTATGCCATACCATATTCTTTTTGACCAGTATGAGGAAGAACGTCTGGGCGGCAAATCTTTCGGATCTACCAAGTCAGGTATTGCTCCGTTCTACTCAGACAAATATGCAAAGATTGGTTTCCAGGTAAGTGAACTTTTTGATGAAGAACATCTGAAAGAAAAACTTGCAAGTGTATGTGCGACAAAGAATGTTCTTCTTGAACATTTATATCACAAACCGCTTCTTAATGTGGATGAATTATTTGCTGAACTTATGGAATATAAGAAAATGGTTGAACCATATGTATGTGACGTATCCCTGTATCTGTGGAACGCATTAAAAGAAGGTAAAGAAGTTCTTCTTGAGGGACAGCTTGGTTCTCTGAAAGACCCGGATCATGGAATTTATCCGATGGTTACATCTTCCTCTACCCTGGCAGGATATGGTGCAGTAGGAGCAGGTCTTCCACCATATGAGATCAAACAGATTGTTACTGTATGCAAGGCATACTCCAGTGCAGTAGGAGCAGGTGCATTTGTTTCTGAAATCTTTGGCGATGAAGCAGATGAACTGAGAAGACGTGGCGGTGACGGCGGTGAATTTGGTGCTACTACAGGCCGTCCAAGACGTATGGGATGGTTTGACTGTGTTGCTTCCAAATACGGATGCCGTCTCCAGGGAACTACAGATGTTGCTTTCACAGTTCTTGATGTTCTTGGATATCTGGATGAAATTCCGGTCTGCACAGGATATGAGATTGATGGAAAAGTAACAACAGAATTTCCGACAACTACACTGCTTGAGAAAGCAAAACCGGTTCTGGAGACTCTGCCGGGATGGAAATGCGACATCCGCGGAATCAAAAAATATGAAGATCTGCCGGAGAACTGCAGAAAGTATGTTGAGTTCGTTGAGAAACATATCGGATTCCCGATTACAATGATCTCCAATGGCCCGGGACGTGACGATATCATCTACAGAAATAAATAATAAGGATAAATAAATTTACCTGTCTGATCGGCAGACGGTAAATAAGACTATACGCCGGGGAATTTCTCCGGCGTGTCTTTTATATAACTGGAGGCTTATGAAAAAAGATAATAATAAGATAAAAAAAATCGGGGCATGGATCGCAATCATAATCCTGCTTCTTGCATGTTGTATGCCGATGATTTTTGCATTCGGGAATGGAGAAGATTCGCAGGTCTATTTTAAAGCCTCGCTTGCAGTGGCGATCATGGTTCCCATCATGGCTTATGCAATATGGATGGTTTATAAATTACTGAACAGGAATAAAAAGGTGGTGGATTCGGATATGGAGAATATTATTTTTGACGTTGGACAGGTTCTTGTAAAATATGACTGGGAGACCTATCTGGACAGTTTTGGTTTTCCGAAGGAAGAGCGTGATAAAATTGCGGAAGTGGTATTTCAGAGCAATACCTGGAATGAGAGAGACAGAAGCAGCGAGACTGAGCAATATTATGTAGATCAGATGGTAAAAGCTGCACCGGAGTACGAAAAGGATATCCGGGAGGTAATGCGCCGTTCTGACGAGACAATTGAGAAAACAGATTATGCGGAAACCTGGGTGAGATATCTGAAAGATAAAGGATATCATGTTTATATTCTTTCCAA
>OODC01000834.1_pt1 | contig 17020 bp, 14 predicted proteins | sample 1671711 | NCBI WGS metagenome assembly OODC01 (sample SAMN06348184, study PRJEB24527) | human gut metagenome | reverse complement strand
CCGATGCCCCACATCACCACCATCTGCCAGGTCAGATTCCCAAAATTGGAAAAGAGACTGGCGAATGTGTTCAGAAGATCCATATTTATTTTTCCTCCTTGTGTTCCGGTGCCGGGCAAGAAAAAAGAGACCCCTGCCACAGCACTCTGTCTGTGACAAAAGTCTCAAGCCAACACATGACATCGGGCATTTCTGCCGTGATGACGCTGCCATGCAGCACCCCGCAGGCCCTGCGGGATGCCCTTTACTCCCTTTTATCGATTCTAATTAAATCAGAATGCAGTCCCCTCTGTCAAGGGGTTCCTGCATTTCTTTGCCAAACTTTGCTTCAGCGCTCAAACGTTGTGCTGAGGGTGGTCTCCCAGGTCTGGCCGGGGGCAAGGCAGGCGGCAGCGGCGCGCCGGCTCCACTCCTGGGTATCGGTCTGGGCACCGGGCAGGGAGTGCCACGGCTCAATGCAGACAAAGCGCACTGGCTTTGCCGGAGCCGACCAGATGAGGGTGTAGGGGTAGCCCTCCACATTGCAGACGATCCCCTTGCCGGTGTCCTTTTCGTAGATGCCCAGCGTGCGGCTGCGCAGACCGGCCATGCAGAAGCTGTCGTTCTCAAACAGATCGTCTGTCAGGGGGATGCTCTGCTCATTCTTCCACCGGTAACCGCACTTGCCGGTCAGCAGACCGTTGGGGTAAGCGTCCAGGATCATCGGGCTCTCCGGCTGGTCGAAACGGAACTCGTAATCGGTGGTGGTGTGCTTGTCATCAAAGGGGATGCGGAACGCCGGGTGGTAGCCGATGCCGAACTGCAGCTCCTCGGCGGCATCGGCGGGGTTGGTGACGGCCAGGGTGTGGTGCACCGTCCTGCCCTCCAGCCGGAAGGTGCTGGTCAGGACAAAATCAAACGGGAAGCGCTCTGCCTTGCTCTTTTCATCCGAGCGCAGCTCCAGCCGGATGGTGTCGCCCTCGGCGCAGAGCAGGGTGTGCTCCACGTCCCGGGCAAAGCCGTGCTGCCCGCCGGGGTAGGTCTTGCCCTTATGGGTAAAGGCCCCGCCGGTCAGCTTGCCCGTCCAGGGGAAAAGGATGGGGGCATGGCGCTTCCAGACAGCCGGGTCGGCCTGCCAGAGCATCTCCTGCCCGGCGGCATTTTTCAGGCTGACTGCTTCGGCACCATGGGTATCCACGGTCAGAGTCAGGAATTCGTTGTGAATGGTTGCCTGCATGATTCATCTCTCCTTTTTATCTGTTGACGATGTGCTCGCCGTTTCCTTCCAGCCAGGTGCGCAGGTTCCGGGTGGTAATGTCCATCAGGTTCTGCAAAGCCTCCCGGGTCGTCCACGCAATGTGCGGTGTGAGGATAGCGTGGGGTTCTGCCCGCAGGGGACTTTCCTGGGGCAGTGGCTCGGTGACAAAGGCATCAGCCCCGTAAAAGCCCAGCTGGCCGCTGTGGAGAGCCGCTGCCACGGCCTCCTCATCCACCAGCGCGCCCCGGGCCGTGTTGAGCAGAATGGCCCCGGGCTTCATCTTCGCCAGCGCCTCCGCGTTGACAAGGCCCCGGGTCTGGGGCGTGGCCGGGCAGTGCAGGCTGAGGATATCGCACCGCCTCAGCAGGGTATCATAATCCACGAACTCCACACCGTCGGCGGCATATTCGGGCCGGATGGTGCGGGTGCAGACCAGCACCTCCATGCCAAAGGCTCTGGCAATGCGGGCTGACTGCCGCCCGATGCTGCCATAGCCGTAAACGCCATAGGTCTTGCCACAGAGCTCCATCTGGGGCAGCAGGCCGATGCTCTCCGGGATATCCAGCTGCCAGCATCCCTGCTTGACGGCACGGTTGTAGCGCTCAGCGCACTGGCAGATGGCCAGCAGCAGGCTGAAGGTCATCTGGGCCACGCTGTAGGTAGAATAGCCCGGCACATTGGCCACTGCAACGCCGTGGCGGCGGCAGGCTTCCAGATCCAGGTTGTCGGTGCCCGTGGCAATGATGCCCACCCATTTCAGGTTCGGGCACTGCTGTAAGATCTCCTCATCCATGCGGCACTTGTTCAGCAGAACGATGTCCGCATCTCCAATGCGGGGGGCGATCTCCTCGTAGGCCGTGCGGACATAGCTGGTGGTATCGGGCACCAGCGCCTTTACCCCCGACCAGTCGAGGTCGCCTTTCTCCATGACATAGCTTTCCAGAATGACAGCTTTCATCTCAGTCCTCCAACAAAACATCCTCGCTCAGCACCTGACCGATGGGCTTTGCAATGCACAAGTCGGCCTGCGCATCCGCCCCGGTGGGCTGCATGTTGATGACCACCAGATGGCGGCCCCGGAAGTACCGGATGAGCCCTGCCGCCGGGTAGACCACCAGACTGGTGCCGCCGATGATGAGAGTATCCGCCTTGCGGATGGCAGACACAGCCCCGGAGAGCACCTCCTCATCCAGCCCTTCCTCGTACAGAACGACATCCGGCTTGACGATGCCGCCGCACTTGGGGCAGCGGGGCACGCCGGTACTGTTGGCAATGAAGTCCACATCGTAGAACGTGCCGCACTTCACGCAGTAGTTGCGCAGGGTGCTGCCGTGGAGCTCGTAAACGGTCTTGGAACCTGCCGCCTGATGCAGGCCGTCGATGTTCTGGGTGACGATGGCTTTCAGCCTGCCCTCCCGCTCCAGCTTTGCCAGCCGCAGGTGGGCAGCGTTGGGCTTTGCCCCCTTCACAATGAGCTTATCCCGGTAGAACCGGTAGAACTCCTCGGGGTTCTCCTCCCAGAAGGTGTGGCTCAGGATGGTCTCGGGCGGGTAATCGTACTTCTGGTGGTACAGGCCGTCCACGCTGCGGAAATCAGGGATGCCGCTTTCGGTGGAGACCCCCGCGCCGCCAAAAAAGACGATGCGGTCACTCTCGGCAATGATTTTTTCCAGTGCAGGAACCATAAAAGAAACGCTTCCTTTCCGGCAGATCGTTGTGTTTTGGATAGCTCCAGTATAACACAAATCCAGAGGAAAGGAAGCGTTTCTTTTTTTGATGGGATCGTCCCCTTGCTCAGCGCCCGTTTTCGGCAAACAGGGTCCCCAGTGCATCCAGCAGATCATGCGGGAGCATCCCGGTTTCCCCGTGCAGGGCAGCGGCACGGTCGGCAGCTGCACCGTGGAGATAAACGGCACAGGCAGCGGCCTCAAAGGCAGGCAGGCCGCAGGCCAGCAGGGCACTGGTCATGCCCGCCAGCACATCCCCGCTGCCGCCCCGGGAAAGCCCCGGGTTGCCGGTGGGATTGACCGCGCAGCGGCCATCCGGCCCTGCAATGACGGTGTGCGCCCCCTTCAGCACCACCACAGCATTCCATGCTTTCGCATAGCGCAGCGCCGTGCCTTCCCGGTCCGCATTGATCTCTGCCGCAGAGTGTCCGGTCAGCCGGGCCATCTCGCCGGGGTGGGGCGTTAAAATCAGTCCTCCTTGAGGGTGAGGCATTTTTTCCGTTTGGAGCAGGTCAGCGGCCGCGTTCAGGCCGTCCGCATCCAGCACCGCACTGCCGGAAAAGCCGGGCAGGAGCGTTTTCACCAGCGCCCGGGTCTCGGCGGCACGGGCCGCGCTCTGGGCCGTATAACCCAGCCCGGGGCCCGCCAGCAGGACAGAGGCCTTCTGCCGCCGGATGCGGTCGATATTCTGGGGCGAGATGCCGCCCCCTGCCCCCGCTTCGCAGGGGCAGAGACAGCTCTCGGGCAGGCGGGCGGCCACAGCCGCCAGCACCGGCTCCACACTTGCCAGCGTAACGATGCCGGCCCCGGTGCGCAGGGCACCTTCCACGGCCAGCGCCGCCGCGCCCCGATAGGACGCACTGCCCGCCACCGCCAGCACGGAGCCAAAGGTTCCCTTATGCGCATCCCGGGGACGGGGCCGGATGGCCTGCCAGACAAAATCGGAAGTTATTGTCATTTTATCACGCACCCTTTCATACAACCTCTCAGTCGGGCTTGCGGCTCAACCCCCCAGTCGCCTGCGGCGACAGCCCCCACTAGTAGGGGGGCCCTTGGCATTTCGTAAAGCTCGTCCTCTTTGCCAAGGCCGCCCCTATTAGGGGCGGTGGCATCCCGCAGGGATGACGGTGGGGTTTAATCCGTTCCCTGCAAATACCTCCGGATCTCCTTCTCCGCCTCCTGCACCTCTTCATGGAACATGCGGGCAGAGACCCGGAGGGCACCATGGCCCAGAATGATGACCTGTTCCATGCCATCGGAGGTGGCCACGCGGACGCGGCGGCCTTTGCCGATCTCATGGGTGACACGCTCGATGAACATATCGGCGGTCTCGGCTTCCCGGGTGTAGACCACATGGATATTGTGGTACTGCTCTATGCTGCCGGGGCTGCCCGGCACACGGTAGGCATCAAACACAAGGATGAGCACGCACTTCTTAAAGCCCTGATAGTTGCAGAGGATGTCCATCAGCCTGCGGCGTGCCGCTTCCAGGCTCTCTTTGGAGAGTGCGTTCAGCTCGTCCCATGCAAAGATGATGTTGTAGCCGTCCACCAGCAGGTATTCAGGCTGGATCTCCCACTGCTCGGCGTTGAAATCAGGGCGTTCCCGCTTCTGGGTGGGGCGGAACGCCGCCAGCGGGTCCCGCTTGATGGGCCCATAGGTCTGTTCAAAGATCTTCAGCAGCTCGGCATCCTCTTCCAGGGTGGCGCGGTAGGCGGCCATCCGGCGGGGACGGGCCTGCACCGTTTCCTCGGTCTTTGCAATCTTGCCCCAGCCGCTGTCTACATGCATGTGGCTGCGCACCTGCTCCCAGGGCACCACAAATCCGGCCCCGTGGGCGCAGAACACCGAATCCGCCGGGTTGTCGAGGTCGTGTTCCGGCTCATAGCCCGCGGCCTCGATGACCTCTGCTGCATTGTGGCAGGGACGGTAGCCGTCCAGCGTCAGGGTCAGGTGTCCCCTGCCCCGGGTGTAGCCCACCACCTCCATGGGGTAGCTGCGCATGGTGGAAGCCGGTGCAGTGCCGGTGAGCAGGGTGGTATCCCCGTCGGCTCCGGTCTCGGGCGGGTCAAAGCTGCCGCCCATGTTCTGGATATCGTTCATGGCGCGCCCCACGTTGTCAGAGGGCAGCTCCAGCCGGAAGGCATACCACGGCTCCAGCAGCTGGGTCTTGTGGATCTGGTCTGCCATCATCAGGCCCTGCCGGACGGCGCGGTAGGTCGCCTGCCGGAAGTCGCCGCCCTCGGTGTGCTTGAGGTGAGCGCGGCCCGCAATGAGGGTGATCTTCACATCGGTCAGAGGTGCCCCGATGAGCACGCCCAGATGCTGCTTTTCCTCAAGATGCGTCAGCACCAGCCGCTGCCAGTTCTTGTCCAGCACCTCTTCCCGGCAGTCGGTGGCAAACTGCATTCCGCTACCCCGGGGCAGCGGCTCCAACTTGAGGTGGACTTCCGCATAATGGCGCAGGGGCTCGTAGTGGCCCACGCCCTCCATGGCTTCGGTGATGGTCTCCTTATACAGGATGCCGCCGGGGCCGAAGCTGACCTCCAGCCCGTACCGCTCGGCCAGCAGGCTTTTCAGCACCTCCAGCTGGATCTCGCCCATCAGCTGGACATGAATCTCGCCCAGGGTCTCGTTCCAGACCACATGGAGCTGGGGCTCCTCTTCTTCCAGCCGATGGAGCTTTCCCAGTGCGGCGTGCACATCCGCGCCCTCGGGCAGCAGCACCTGATAGCTCAGAACCGGCTCCAGCACCGGCAGGTCACTGTCCCGTTCCGCCCCCAGACCCTCGCCCGGGCGGGCTCTGGTCAGGCCGGTAACGGCGCACACCTGGCCGGGGCCGATGCACTCCGCCAGCGTAAACTTTGCGCCGGAGTAGAGCCGCAGCTGGTTGGCCTTTTCGGCCCATGGCTCCCCGTCGGCCTCTTCGGTGAGCTGGGCTTTCACTTTGAGCGCGCCGCCGGTCACCCGCAGCCAGGTCAGGCGATTTCCCTGCTCATCCTGGCTCACCTTGAACACCTTGGCCCCGAAGGCTTCCAGCGCGGGGGCCGGCCGGGTATAGCGGTCCAGGCCCTCCACCAGCGCGTCCACCCCCTGCAGCTTCAGGGCTGAGCCAAACCAGCAGGGAAACACATGCCGCCGGGCAATGGCGGGGATGAGGTCGGTATCGGTCAGGCTTCCCCGGTCCAGCATCGTCTCCATCAGCCGCTCATCGCAGAGAGCCAACGCCTCGTCCCGGTCGGCCTGCTCTGCCCCGAAATCCACAAAGCCATCCCCCAACCGACGGTTCAGCTGGGTCAGAAGCGCTTCCCTGCCCGGGCCGGGCAGGTCCATCTTGTTCACGAACACAAAGGTGGGGATGTGATACCTCCGCAGCAGCCGCCAGAGCGTCTCGGTATGGCTCTGCACGCCGTCGGTGCCGCTGATGACCAGCACCGCATAATCCAGCACCTGCAGTGTCCGCTCGGTCTCCGTGGAAAAATCCACATGGCCCGGGGTGTCCAGCAGGGTAAAATCGGTATTGCCCGCCGTGAAGAGGGCCTGCTTGGAGAAAATGGTAATGCCGCGCGCCTTTTCCAGCGCGTCAGTGTCCAGAAAGGCATCCTTATGGTCCACCCGGCCCAGCTTGCGGATGGTGCCGGTACCGTAGAGCAGGGCCTCGGAAAGGGTGGTCTTGCCGCTGTCCACATGGGCCAGAATGCCGATGACCAGCTGCTTGTGCTCTTGTTCCATGCCGCGGCCCCCTTACAGCACGCTGGCGATCAGCGCAGCAGCGACCAGCGGCAGGCCCAGCACCAGATTGGAGAGCAGGCTGCAATAGGTGCGCTCCTCGGGTTCCAGCTCCTCAAAGGAGACGATCTTCTCATCCGCATAGTCGATGATGGAGCGGGTGGAGTGGACCTTTTTCTGCCGCTTGCCCATCCCCTTGAATTCCTCCAGCAGGTGGTGGATGGTCACGCCATCCAGCCGCAGGTAGTCCACCCAGGCCCAGATGAGCAGCACCACGCCGCACAGAAAGCCCGGGGCCTCCCAGATGGTAAACGTGCCATCGCTGACATAGCGCTGCCACAGCAGCATCAGAACGGCCACAATGGAGGTGCGGGTCACGGTCTTATATAAAATGGGGTGGAACATGTAGCGTTTGTACATCGAGGTCAGTTTCTTCATGGTGCGCTCCTTATTGATACAGATACACTTTATTGTATCATGTTTTTATGAAAAAAGATAGCTGTTTTGTGCGCACAGCGTGAACAGTTTCTCTCTTTTGCCTGTCCTTCATAGATATACAGTTCTTTCCATTTTATAGTAATTTTTTCCATATTCTTTTCCCACGAAAGTGTTTGTCACCGTTTTGTTTCCAATTCAGTGCTGCGGCGGATTGACTTCTTTCCAGTAAAGTGCTAAAATATACAGCGGTGCGACTTTTGTCTTTCCTGTGCACTTTTTGGAAAGGCAGACAGCCTCACTGCATTTAGGAAAAGGAAAAACGCGCGGCTCTGTCCGCGCAAGATCTGGGAGGATCATCCAATGAGCTTCAATTTTAATCGCCGCACCTTCCTGAAGGGTGCAGGTGCTGTGGGTGCCGCCAGCCTGCTGGCAGCCTGCGGCGAAAAGTCCAACAACACCGACAATGGCGCTGCCGCCAGCGGTGCTGCTGCCCCCAACTCCACACCGGCGCTACCCCCCTGAAGGAGTTCATCTCCTTTGAGAGCGGCAACCGTGAGCTGGAAAGCTGGAACATGCTGTACAGCCAGAGGGCTGAGGATGCCAACGTGGTCACCAACCTGTGGGACGGCCTGCTGAGCTTTGACTGCTACGGCAAGGTGGTTCCCGCCATCGCTTCCAGCTGGGAGCACAATGAGGATGCCACCGTCTGGACCTTCCACCTGCGGGACGACGTGGACTGGGTGGATTGCAACGGTGAGGTGAAGGCTCACCTGACCAGCAAGGACTTCCTGGTTGGCTTTGAATGGGTGATGAACGCCATCAAGAACGAGGCCAACAACACCTCCATGCCCAACGACACCATTGTGGGTGCTTACGAGTACTACCAGCTGACCAAGGAAGCCGGTGACGCTGCCGCTGACATGACCTATGAGGACATGCTGGCTGCCGGTGTGGGCATCGAAGCTCCGGATGATTACACTCTGGTGTTTACCTGCCCCAACGCCTGCCCCTACTTTGATACCGTTGCTGCCTACACCAGCTTCTACCCCGTGGCTCCCGCTCTGATCGAGGAGCTGGGTATCGATGGCTTCCGTGGCTGCGACAACACCACCATGTGGTACAACGGCCCCTATATGGTGGAGGAGTACATCCAGGGCAACACCAAGAGCTACATCCCCAACCCCAACTACTACGATGCTGCCAACGTCAGCCGCTTTGAGCGTTTCACTGTCACCATGATCAGCGACGGTGCCATCAGCCTGCAGCTGTATCAGAACCGCGAGCTGGACGAGGTGGATCTGGGCGAGAGCAGCATCACCACCATTCAGTCCGATCCCTCCAACGAGTACAATCAGCAGCTGTGTGAGAAGCGTGCCAAGAAGTTCAGCTACTGCTTCATCTTCAACTACGACAAAATGAACACCGATGGCACCCCCGATGAGAACTGGAACAAGGCCATTGCCAACAAGGCCTTCCGTCAGTGCTTCTCCAAGGGCATGGTGCTGAACAAGTTCTTCGCCCGTTACAACCCCATCAATCCCCTGAAGTGTGAGAACGACTTCTTCACCATGAAGGGCCTGTGCTACACCTCTGACGGCACCGACTATACCAACCTGGTGGCCAAGGAGATGGGTCTGGACGGCGAGGCTTACGATGGCAAGACAATGAAACGTCTGCGCGCCAACAACGGCGACATCACCGAGCTGAAGAAGCAGGCCATGGAAGAACTGAGCGCCATTGGTGTCACCTTCCCTGTCCACTGCTCCTACTACGTTCTGGCCGGCTCCACCTCCGCTCTGGACCACGCCACCGTCCTGAAGCAGTGCTTCACCGACAGCTTCGGCGATGACTTCATCGTGCTGGATGTCAACACCTTCGTGTCCTCCACCATGAAGGAAGTCGTGGCTCCCAAGCTGCAGAGCTTCACCCACATGGGCTGGGGCGCTGACTTCGGTGATCCCATCAACTTCCTGACCCAGATCATCATTCACGATGAAAACGCTTACTACAGCTGCAACATGACCAACATCGCAGGCATTGTGAACAATGGTCCCGCCAGCTACCAGACCGAGCTGGTGGCTGCCTATGAGAAGTTCACCGATCTGGTGAACGAGGCCCGTGCCATTGTTGACGACACCGATGCACGCTACGCAGCATTTGCCAAGGCCGAGGCTTACTTCCTGGACGAGAACCTGATTTTCCCCACCGTCTACGATATCACCTGGTGCCTGACCCACGTCAACGAGTACAGCAAGATCAACGCAATGTATGGTCCCTGCAACTACAAGGCTGTGAACTGGGAGACCAGCGAGGAGGCCTACACCACCGAACAGTACGATGCGTTTGCCGCCGCATTTGACGCAGCCGCTCAGGCCTGATCGAGTTAACCCATAGCAAAAAGCAGAACCGGACGTTTTTGAAGCGTCCGGTTCTTTTTTCTCTCCATGGCAGCACAAAACCCCGCCGCGCGGGAAAGCTCCCAGCGCGGCGGGGTCATTGTGTTAAAATACAGGAAAGCGGTTCAGCTTACAGCTGGCTTTCATACTCCTTGCGGTAGCCTTCCAGCTCACGCTGGTTGCCATACACGAAGTGACCGTTTGCGATCTCTTCCCAGACCGGCTTGTCCACGCTGTAATCGTGGATCGAGGGGTCATAGACCAGCAGCTTCTTGTGCTTTTCAAGGCTGGGGTCAGGGATGGGGACCGCGCTCAACAGGGCTTTGGTGTAGGGATGCAGCGGATGGAGGAACAGCTCCTCCGCCTCAGCCAACTCCACGATGCGGCCCTTGCTGATAACGGCGATACGATCCGAGATGAACCGGACCACCGACAGGTCATGTGCAATGAACAGGTAGGTCAGACCGCGGCTCTTCTTCATCTCGTTCAGCAGGTTCAGCACCTGTGCACGGATGGAGACATCCAGTGCGGAGATGGGCTCATCGGCCACGATGAACTCCGGCTCCATGACCAGAGCACGGGCAATGCCGATGCGCTGGCGCTGGCCGCCCGAGAACTCGTGGGGGAAGCGGGAGGCAAACTCCGGCAGCAGGCCGACCTCATGCAGGGCGTTCATCACCTTTTCATGCAGATCTTCCTGATCCTTGTAGAGATGATGGTTCAGCAGGCCCTCGGCAATGATATACTCCACCTTGGCGCGCTCGTTCAGCGAAGCCATGGGATCCTGGAAGATCATCTGGATCTTACGGATGACCTCCTTGTCCAGTTCCTTGGAGATCTTACCGTTGATCTTCTGGCCCTTGAAGAAGATGTCGCCGCCGGAGGTCGGGTTGATGCGGCAGATGGCACGGCCAATGGTGGTCTTGCCGGAGCCGGACTCGCCGACCAGCGAGAAGGTCTCGCCCTTGTAGATGTCAAAATTGACGTGGTCCACGGCCACGAACTTCTTTTTGCCGGAGCCAAAGGTGATCTGAAGGTCTTTCAGCTCAATCAGCTTTTCACGCTCAGCCATTTAAGTTGGAACCTCCCATCTTTCCCATTTTCTCACGCAGGTTCTGGATGGAGTGCGGGCGTTCCATCTTGGGAGCCCGGGGGTCCAGATACCAGGTCTTTGCCGCGTGGGTCTCGGACACCTGGAAGAACGGAGGTTCTGCCACGAAGTCGATGGCCAGCGCGTGCTTGTTGCGGGGTGCAAATGCATCGCCCTTGATCTCATTGAACAGGTTCGGCGGCGTACCGTCGATGGTGGGCAGGGCCTCACCCTTGGTACCCAGCTGAGGCAGAGCCTGCAGCAGAGCCCAGGTGTAGGGGTGCCATGCGTCGTAGAAGATCTCTTCGACGGTACCGTACTCGACGATCTGGCCGGCGTACATGACGGCCACGCGGTCTGCCACGTTTGCCACAACGCCCAGGTCATGGGTGATGTAGATAACGGACATGCCCAGCTCCTTCTGCAGGTCGCGGATCAGCTGCAGGATCTGTGCCTGAATGGTCACGTCCAGTGCAGTGGTGGGCTCGTCGCAGATCAGGATCTGCGGGCGGCAGGCCGCTGCAATGGCAATGACGACACGCTGACGCATACCGCCGGAGAACTCGTGGGGGTACTGCTCGTACCGACGCTCGGGGTCGGGGATACCCACCTTGCCCAGCATCTCGATGGCAGCCTTTTTGGCTTCCTCACCCTTCAGACCCTGGTGATGCTCAATGCTCTCCTGAATCTGCTTGCCGATCTTCTTCAGCGGGTTCAGGCTGGTCATAGGATCCTGCATGACCATGGCGATCTTCTTGCCGCGGACACCCAGCCAATCCTTCTCGGTGAACTTGGTCATATCGCGGCCTTCAAACATGATGGAGCCGCCGGTGATCTTACCGTTGGCATCCAGCATACCCACAAAGGTCTTGGTGAATACGGACTTGCCCGAGCCGGACTCGCCCACGATGGCAAGGGTCTCGCCTTCGTACAGGTCCAGCGAGCACTTGCGGATGGCGTTCAGCTTGCGGCCGCGCAGGCTGAAAGTGATCTCCACGTCTTTGGCAGAGATAATCGGTTGTCTATCCATTTACGTCTCTCTCTCCAATCTATCAAACGTGGTTGCGCGGATCAGCCGCATCCGACAAAGCGTTGCCCATGATATAGAAAGAAATGGAAATGATGGACACGATGGATGCAGGGAAAACCAGCAGGTACGGATAATCCAGGAAGAAGCCGCGCACCTTGCTCAGGATCAGGCCCAGAGAAGGCGTGTCGATGCCCAGGCCCAGGCCCAGGTAGGACAGCGTGGATTCCAGATTGATGGTGCCCGGAATGGACAGTGCCATACGCAGGATGATAACGGAGACCAGATACGGCAGGATGTTCTTGGTCAGCACGCGCCACAGCGGGGTGCCCAGGCAGCGGGACGCAAGGTTATACTCGCGGTCGCGGAACATGAACACCATGTTGCGGACACGGCGTGCCATAGAAAGCCAGTTGATGGCGATCATGGAGATGGCCATGATCCAGAAGCTCTGGCCCACCATCAGGGCGATCAGGGTCATATAGATGATATAGGGCACGTTGTCGATCAGGTTGTACAGCTCCGTGAAGAAGCGGTCCAAGCTGCGCACATAGCCCCAGATCAGGCCGAAGATCACGCCCACGATGCTCTCGCCCACGGCGACCACCAGAGCCAGACGGATGGACACCTGGGTGGCGTACCACACCTGGCACCAGTAGTCACGGCCCAGGTTGTCGGTACCGAACCAGTACTCACTGTTGGGCTTGATGAAAGCCTTGCTGGAATCAGAGATCAGGGTGGTGTAGTGATACTTGCCGATGCCCAGCGCAATGAAGGAGAACACCGTCAGCGCCAGGAACAGGATCAGGCAGAAGACAGCGACCTTCTGCTTGAGGAAGTTCTGGATGACAGAACCCCAATAGGAATAGTTGGAGTAGCCGATGCGTTCAGCTTCTTCCGGGGAATAATCCACAAAGTAGAACAGTTCTTCGGGCTTCTTGCCCTCAAAATCCGATGCCTTAGCCATCAGCGAGCCTCCTCCTTTCCGGTCAGAGTAATACGGGGGTCAACCACCATCATCAGCACATCGCCCAGGAACACGCCCACGATGCCCAGCACAGCGTAGAGGATGACCAGGGTCTGCACAACGTTCAGGTCATAGCGCTGGATGGCATCCGTCAGCAGGGGGCCCATGCCGGGAACGGAGAAGAAGCGTTCCATCAGCAGGGAGCCGCCCACCGTCAGCAGGATGGACTGGGGGATATACTGCACCATGGGGACCATGGCGTTGCGCAGAACATGCTTGAACATGATCTCGCGGGAGCTCAGGCCCTTGACACGGGCCAGCTTGATATAGTCGCGGGTCAGCTCATCCACCATGTAGCGGCGGGTCCACAGGGCATAGCCTGCAATGGATGCCAGCGAAAGGCAGGTGATGGGCAGCACGCTGGAAGCACTCACATTGCGGGTGGAATACAGCGTGGGGAATCCCAGGTACTTGGAACCAAAGACCAGCACCAGAGAATACGACACCAGCGACGGGACCGCGTTGACGAACACGGTGTAGGCCGTGCCGATCCAGTCGAATACCTTGTCCTTGAATGCCGCCTGCAGGATGCCCATCAGCACACCGACCACCAAAGAGATGCCGGAGGCGATGAGGCCCAGACGCATGGAGACACCAAACTTTTTACCAATGACCTTGACCACCGGGGCACCGTTCTGAATGCGGCGGGAAGTGCCGAAATCCAGATGCAGCAGGTTGTTATAGAACTTGACCAGCTGGGTGGGGATGGGATCGGTCAGGCCAGCTGCTTCCAGAGCGGCGGTCTTCTGCTGATCGGTAAACTTCATGAGCTGTTCCTCAGTGAAGTAGTAGTCCGTCGGCAGGCAGCGCATCATCAGGAAAACTGCTGTTGCGATCAGAAAGATTGTGACAAGCGACTGGAGCAGCCGCTTAACCGTGTATTTTAACATGTTATCGAACCCTTAACTTTTATTTCTACCCTTTCGGGCGGGGAAACGGGGAACTTAAGCCTTGGTAGCTGCGTCGAATGCAGCGGCGAACTCCTCGTACTGCTCGGTGGTGTAAGCCTCTTCGCTGGTCTCCCAGTTCACAGCCTTGTAGTTGCAGGGACCATACACAGCGTTGATCTTGCTGTACTCGTTGGCGTGGGTCAGAGTCCAGGCAACCTCGAAGTAGCAGGGGCAGGCCAGAACGTTGTTCAGCATGCTGGCCTCAGCCTTTGCGAAGGCAGCGTAGCGGGCATCGGTATCATCAACGATGGCCTTTGCGGTGTTGACCAGATCGGTGAACTCCTCGTAGCAGGCCACCAGATCCTTCTGCCAGTCAGCGGGGCCGGCCTCCACGACCTTGGCGATGTTGGAGTAGTACCAGCTGTAGTAGGCGTTGTCGTCGTGCAGGATCTCCTGACCAACGAAGTTGACGGGATCGCCGAAGTCAGCGCCCCAGCCGTTGATGACGAAGCTCTGCAGCTGAGGATTGCGGACTTCCTGAGTGAGGGAAGAAACAAAGGTCTTGATGTCCAGCACGATGAAGTCATCGCCGAAGCTGTCGGTGAAGCACTGCTTCAGCACGGTTGCGTTGTCCAGAGCGGTGGAGTTGGCGGCGATGATGTAGTAAGCAGCGTGGACAGGGAAGGTAACGCCGATGGCGCTCAGCTCGTCCATGGCCTGCTTCTTCAGGTCAGCGATGTCGCCGTTGTTGGCGCGCAGGCGGATCATGGTCTTGCCATCGTATGCTTCCTTGTCGAAGCCCATCTCCTTGGCAACCAGGGTGGAGTACTCCTGGCCCTGGGTGTTGTAGCAGACACCGGGCATGGTGTAGTAATCGTTCTCGCACTTCAGGGGGTTGATCTTGTTGGTACGTGCATACCAGTTGGTCATCTCCAGGCCCTTGTAGAAGCACTGACGGAAAGCAGTGTTGGCAATCGCCTTGTTCCAGTTGTCGTCGGGGGTGCCGTCCTCGTTGTTCTTCTGGTAGTTGAAGTGCATCTGGTAGCTGAACTTCTTGGGGCGCTTCTCGCACAGCTGATCATTGTACTCGCTGTTGGGATCAGCCTGGATGGTGGTCAGGGTGCTCTCGCCCACATCCATCTCGTCCAGCTCACGGTTCTGATACAGCTGGAAAGTAACGGTGCCGTCGCTGATCATGGTAACGGTGAAGCGGTCGAAGCGGGACACATCGTTTGCACCAAAGTAGTTGGGGTTGGGGATGTAGCTCTTGGTGTTCTGGCTGATGAACTCCTCCACCACATAGGGACCATTGTACCACATGTTGGTGTAATCGCAGGCACGGAAGCCCTCAACGCCCAGCTCGTTGATCAGATCCTCAGAGGCGGGGTAGAAGCTGGTGTAGGCAGCAACGGTATCGAAGTAGGGGCAGGGATCCTTGCAGGTGAAGACCAGGGTGTAGTCGTCCGGAGCCTCAACGCCCACGCCTGCGTCCAGCATATCCTGGTAGGTCAGGTCGGCAGCAGCATCGCCCATATCGCTGGTCTTCTGATAGTAATCAGCAGCACCGGTCAGGGTCTCGTTGGGCATGGAGGTGTTGTTGGCCTGGTTCTTGGCTGCGTTCAGCACCCACTCCAGACCCACGAGGAAGTCCTTGCTGGTCAGGTGAGCCTTGACTTCGCCGTTGACATCCACCCAGTCCACATCGTCGCGGAGGTTGAAGGTCCAAACGGAAGAGTCCTCATTGTGGCTCCACTCCTTGGCCACGGAAGGCACGGCCTTGCCGTAGCAGTCAAAGCTCAGCAGGCCTTCCCACAGGTTGGTGGTGACATTCATGTCGGAAGCCATCTGGCTGTACAGCATGTTCCAGCTCTCCAGCTCACGGTTGGTGCTCTCCCAGGAGATGAACTCCTTCAGCGGGGTAGCGCCAGTGGTGTTGGGAGCGCTGGTAGCACCAGAGGAAGCAGCCGTGGAGCTGCTGCCAGAGTTGCCGCCGCAGGCGGCCAGAATGCCGGCGGCACCAACGACACCGGAAGCCTTCAGAAAGCTGCGGCGGCTGATTGCATGAGACTCGTAGTTGTTGTTCATTGTGTTTTCCTCCCTATAATAATTCCGTGCTTCAGTGCATGGTGCAGGGCGGGATGTCCTGCTGTTTTCCCACTATTCTGCGGAGGTTTTTTGAATCCTGTATTGCCAGGGAATACAAAAGAGCGCAGAAACAGACCCCTCTGTCTGCACCTGTGCTCCTCCCGCAAAACCTTAACACGTCATATATTGTACCATTGAAATAAAAAGATGTCAATGGAGCACACACAGCTTTTTCTTCAAAAAGCAAAGTCTGCCGCGCAAAAACGATGAAATATATTTGCTTTTACATGGTAAAGCGTGCAGGAAATTTAACAAACAATGCCACAGACAAAACAACCGGAATTGTTCTCGTCAAAAAGACACTGTATTTTTGCTTTATATTCTAAAAGAGCAGGCGCTCCACGCTTTGCGAAGAGCCCCTGCTTTTGGAAAACCGAATTATTAAAACAAGTCACCGGGCCAGTGTGCTCTGGATCTTTGCAAAATCCTCCAGCGTCAGGGCCTCGGGACGGATGCGGGCATCGAAACCGGCGGCTTCAATGGCAGCGGTCACGGCATCCTTGGGCATCCCCAGGCCGCTGGCAATGGCATTGGCCGCAGTTTTGCGCCGCTGGCCAAAGGCCGCGCGCACAAGGGCAAAGTAGCCCTCCTCGTCCTCCACCTGCACGGCGGGGGTGGGGCGGATCTCCATCCGCACCACGGCGCTGGTCACCTTGGGGGCCGGGTAAAAGCTGCCCGGGGCGGCGGTGAACATCATCTTAGAGGTCGCGTAATAGCTCACCGCGCAGCTGATGGCGCTGGAGGCCCGGGTGCCCGGGGCGGCGGCCAGACGATCGGCAGCTTCCTTCTGCACCATCACGGTCAGGCTCTCGATGGGCAGGCGGTCACCCAGCAGCTTCATCACAATAGGGCTTGTGATATAGTAGGGCAGATTGGCGCAGACAGCCACCGGCATCCCGGGGAACTCCTGCGCGATCAGGGCTTTCAGATCCACCTTGAGCACATCCTGCAGCACCAGCTTGAAATTGTCCACACCGGCCATGGTCTCGGCCAGCAGGGGCGGCAGGCGTTCGTCCACCTCGATGGAGACCACCTTTGCTGCCCGCTTTGCCAGCTCCCGGGTCAGCACGCCGATGCCGGGGCCGATCTCGAGCACGCCGTAGCGCTTGTCCACGCCGCTGGCATCCACGATCTTGGGGGGCAGGCCGGGGTTGACGATGAAGTTCTGGCCAAAGCCCTTGGAAAGGGCAAAATCATATTTTTCGCACAGGGCGCGCACATAAGACAGGTCGGTCAGTTCGGGCATGGCTCTATCCTTTCTTTTCCAAAATAACCCTCTCAGTCTCGCTTCGCTCGCCAGCTCCCCCAAAGGGG
>OODC01000830.1_pt1 | contig 17062 bp, 16 predicted proteins | sample 1671711 | NCBI WGS metagenome assembly OODC01 (sample SAMN06348184, study PRJEB24527) | human gut metagenome | reverse complement strand
CATAAAAGCTGGGAGCTGTCAAGATTGATTCGCAACTTTATCCCTCTGTGTTTGATTCGGCTCCTTTGCAAGGACGCGGCTCAGCTCACAGACCACAAAGCAGCAGCCGAGAAACACCATCAGCGCACAGTCGGGCGGGAGGCGGCGCATCATGGTCACGCGGCCGCACAGGGTGCTGAACGTCTCCTGCGCCCGCTGAGGAAGGAGAAGATAGAATATCAGCAGCGAAAGCGGCAGATGGAGCAGCCGGGCGCGGTAGAGCGGGCGGAGGGTCATCTCGGGCGGGCAGATGGTCCGCACCTGCATCAGAACAGAAAGCCCCTGCACGCTCAGCGCCGCGCAGCACAGCATACTGGCGAACCGACCGCTTTTTGCAGCCAGGTCACAGCCGGAGCAGACCTCTAAAAGCATCGCGCAGAAAACGCCTGCACCGGAGGGCAGCACTTCCCCCGCTCCTGCGGCCAGCATCCGGAAGAACAGGACGAAACCGCAGAGCTTGAGGTAGGTCTGGGCCGCCTGCGCGATGATGCCGTCCAGCCGGAGAGGCTGCGGAGCGGTCGGGACAGCGGGGTGCGTCCTTGACCCAAGCGTCCCTCCCAGCCGTGCCAGAAGCGCGGCGGACAGATAGCCCGCCGCCACCTGTGCAAGGAACAGCAGGACGCCCAGCTCTGCACTGCCCAGCATGGACTGCCCGACAGCCAGTATCACAAAGGACGGGCCGGAACAGACACAGGCCGGGAGGAGCGCATCGGCCTCCCGCGCGGTGAGCTGCCCGGAGCGGACGGCCCCGGCGGCGGCACTTGCTGCGGGGGCAAAGCCGCCCAAAAATCCGATGAGCAGCACCCGCCCAGCCGCCGGAGCGCGGACCCCGATGAGCCTTGCAACTGGGCAGAAGGGCAGCCCCAGCACATCCGCCGCCGGGCATTGGATGAGCAGCGTGGACACAATGAGGAACGGGAACAGCGAAAGCAGCAGCGGGCCGCCGCAGAGCGCCAGCCCCTCCCGCAGGGCCTGTGCGCAGGCATCCGGCGCGGCAAACGGCAGCAGACCCGCGGCCAGCGCCATCAAAAAATACCCCACGCCCCGGATTTTCTCTTTCTGAATCATACGCGCACCCTCCATTTCCATATATATGTGGTAATTGGCAGCGGTTTGCATGGCGGGAGGGAGCAGCGTGGGAAGGAAACGAAAGCAAACACATTCCCTGCGCGGCTGGTTCCGGCGGATGTTCCGTCAGCCGCCCGGGGACTTCTACGGACGGGCTTCGGTCTACCTGAGCGGCAGAAGGATGGAGATCGAGCAGTTCCGGCGCATCCGCTCCTACGAAGAAGGCAAGCTCTGCCTCGAGCTGGGGCGCGGCACTCTGACGGTCTACGGCGACGATTTGAAGATAGAGACACTCTCCGCCCGGAGGCTCACCCTGCGGGGGCAGATCTTGCGGACCGATTTTTCAAAGGAATAGGAGCTTTCTACCATGGAATGGACTCAGCTCTGGGCAGGCGTCACCTTTGCGGCGCAGAACGGCGATGCCGAAGGTCTGCTGACTGCTGCGGCCGCAGGCGGGCTTCACCTCTCCGACATCGTTCCCCGGCCCGGCGGGTTCTCGGCCCGGTGCGCCGCATGGCATTATCGGAAACTGGCCGCTCTGGCCCGCAGACGGCGGGTGCGGCTGCGCATCCAAAAACGGCGGGGTCTTTTCTTTTGCATCCGTCCCCTTCTCCGGCGGCGGGGGCTCTGGGCCGGATGTCTTGTCTTTCTCCCGCTCCTGCTTTGGCTCCAAGGGTTTGTCTGGTTCGTCGAACCGGTGGGCCTGACGCCCGGCCAGCAGGCGCGGGCCGCCGTCGTCCTGTGGGAGGCAGGGCTTTTCCCGGGAAATGCCGTCACACAGGAAAAGCTCGCCGCCGGAGAATACGCCCTGCTCCAGAGCGGTGAGTTTTCCTGGGCCAGCCTCAACTTTATGAAGGGAAAGCTGGTGGCGGAGGCGGCTGCGGCGAAACCGGTGCCGGACATCGCTGCCGGGACGCTCCACGGCCTCCGGGCCAGGGTGTCCGGCACGGTCGTTCGCACCAACCTCGTCAGCGGGACGATGCTCGTCGTCCCCGGCCAGGCCGTAGAAGCCGGTCAGGGCCTCATCGGGACAGCCCGCGCCGAACGGGACGGAACGCTCATCTTTCAGCCTGCGGCGGGCAGCGTCCGGGCGCAGTTCGAGTGGGAAAACGAGCAGGATATTGCCCTGATGCTGCCCATCGAGCAGCTCACAGGGCAGCAGGCCGTGCATCGGACGCTGTTCTGGGACGGTCATGCTGTCGCTCTGCCCTCCCTGCATCCCGTCCCAAACTCGGCAGAGGCCGCTGCTGTCGTCCGACACTACCAGCCAGAAGCCTTCGGGCTTCCCGTTCCTGTTTTTATCGAAGAAACGACATATTATTACAAAGCTTCCACCGATTTGGAGCGGACCGAAGAGCAGGCTCTGGCCCTTGCAAGGCTGCAAAGTAAACAAGCTTTACAGCAAAATTGGCCTGATTTTGAGCTTCTGGCCCGCAAAGAGGACGTCTCTGTCGAAGAAAACACCCTCCATTACCGGGTCGTCTACACCATCACCGCCGACATCTGCAAATGAAAACGCCGCACAGCCCCGAGCACATCTGCTCCGGCCATGCGGCGATTTATAATTATGGATTTTTGTTACTTCTCTTCCGGGGTCGTCTCGGCCAGAAGCTCGTTCAGGTCGAACTCATACTTCGTGTGGCAGAAGTGGCAGACCACCTCACACTTCGGGTCTTCGTCCCGGAGCTTTACCAGCTCTTTGCGGCCAAGGCTGAGGAGCATATCCTTCGTGCGCTCCTTGCTGCAGTCGCACTGATACTTCACCTCGCGGGTATCGAGGACCTGCGGGTCGAAGCCCGCCATTGCCAGCTCCATCATATCCTGCGGGGTCTTCCCTGCCCGGAGCATCTCGGTGACGGAAGGCATGGCGGCGATGTTCTGCTCCAGACGGGTGATCTCGGCATCGGTCGCGCCGGGCAGGAGCTGCAGCAGATAGCCACCGGCGCAGGCGATGGACAGGTCCTTGTCCACCAGAACGCCCAGCGCACACACGGTGGGGATCTGCTCGCTGTAGGCGTAGTAGCTGGTGATGTCCTCGGCGATCTCACCGGACACCAGCGGTACCTGACCCACCGTCGGCTCCTTCTGGAGCTTGTTGTCCCGGATGACGGTCAGAACGCCGTCTTTGCCGACTGCGCCGCCCACGTCCAGATGTCCGTTCTCCTTTGCGGGAAGCTCGACCAGCGGGTGGTCGATGCAGCCTTTGACATTGCCGTGTGCGTCGGTGCAGGCGATGACGACGCCAGCCGGGCCGCCGCCGGACACGCGCAGGGTGATGGAGTCGCCATCATCCTTGAGCATCGCACCCATCAGGGAGACACCGGTGAGCAGACGGCCAAGGGCTGCGCTGCAGGTGGCACTGGTGGTATGCAGCTTTTCTGCCGTGCGGACGATCTCCGTGGAGTCCACGCCACAGAACACGACACCGCCGTTTTCCGAAATGCCGCGGATAAGATTCGACATATTATTGTTCCTCCAGTTGGGTATACTGTTTGACTGCGCAGAAGAAATAGCGCTCGCTCTCGTCGGTCAGAGGGCCAAAGCTCTCGCCGTCGCAGACACTTTCCAGCGCAAAACCATGCTTTTCCAGAGCGGCGCGGATGGTGTCGAGGTCGTAGGTGTACTCGTAGAACTGCTCGTGGAAGTGCTCCCCCGTCTCGCGGTAGTCGATGTCCACGCTGATCTCCACCCGGCGGTCGGCGGCGCTGTAATGGTTGCGCCAGACGCAGGAGGCGTCCTCTTCTTCAAACGTAAAGACGTTTTCGCCCAGCACGTTCCGGTGCTTATAGGGCGTGTTCATATCGAACAGGAGCACACCGCCTTTTTCCATAAAGAAACCGGCGTTGGCGATGGCTTTGTCCAGGTCCGGGATGTGGTTGAAGGTGTCGAAGGTGGACACCGCACCCCGGATAGTGCCGTAGAGGTCCAGCTTGAGCAGGTCCTGCCGCAAAAGAAGCAGGCCGCCGGAAAGGCCCAGCTGCTCCGCCTTGTCCCGGACGACGCAGAGCATCTCCTCCGACTGGTCGATGCCGATCATATCGTAGCCCGCCTGCGTGAGCATCAGGGTCAGCTCCCCTGTCCCGCAGCCCAGGTCTGCGAGGATGCCGTCATGGATGCCGTGGGCTTCCAGCTCTTTTTTGATGTGAGCATACAGGGCCTCGTAGTCGGCCTCGCCGTTGAACTCATCGTAAAAATAAGCAAATTCGTTGTAAGCCATTGCGTTACTCCGCGTCCTCTGCGTTTGCCTCGTACTCGGCGGCGACGGCTGCGTTCAGCACAGCCTGCAGCTCCGGGATGCCGTAGCCGCTCTCACCGCTGGTCAGCACCACCTTCTGGCAGCCGTAGGGCAGGCAGAGCTTTTCGAACTCCTCCTGCGTCTGGGCCAGCTGGCTCTTCTTGAGCTTGTCGGCCTTGGTCAGGGCCACGACGAAGGGGATGTTGTGGTAGTGGAGATAATGCAGCATCTGGATGTCGTCGGCGCTGGGGGCGTGACGGCAGTCGATGAGCTGGACCAGCAGGGTGTGGTGGCGCTGAGCCTCGAAGTAGCTGTTGATGAGGTCGTCCCAGCGCTCACGGTCGGCGTTGCTCACCTTGGCATAGCCGTAGCCGGGCAGGTCCACGAAGTAGCAGTCATCCACCGCGTAGAAGTTGATGGTAGCCGTCTTGCCCGGCGTGCTGGACACGCGGGCGAGATTCTTGCGGTTGCAGAGCTTATTGATGAGGCTGGATTTGCCCACGTTGGAGCGGCCGGAGAAGCTCAGCTCCGGGCGGTCGCTCTCGGGCAGCTGGCTGGAAATGCCGTAGCTTGCAATGAAATCCGCTTTGTTATAGTTCATAGCTTCGCTCCTTTCGTCTCAGCAGACCGCGCCCGGCTGCGGTTTTTCAGCCGTCTGCGGCAGGGCCGCAGACTCAGCGGGCTTTACCTTCCTAGTGCGGGGGTGGCCCGCAGACACCGTCTTGGGCTTGAGGAGGGCTGCGGCGAGGACCTGCGACAGGTTGGACATGGGCAGGAACTCGATGTTCTTCTTGACCTCGTCGTCCACCTCGTACAGATCGGACAGGTTGTCCTTCGGGATGAGGACGGTCTTCATCCCCTCGCGGTAAGCGGCCATGCTCTTCTCGCGGAGGCCGCCGATGGGCAGCACATTGCCGTGGAGGGTGATCTCGCCGGTCATGGCCACATCGCCCCGCACCGGGATGCCGGACAGGCAGGAGATGAGGGCCGTGGTCAGGGTGACGCCGGCAGAGGGGCCGTCTTTGGGGACTGCACCCTCCGGGGCGTGGATGTGCAGGTCGCACTTCTTGAGGCGCTCGGAGTCGATGCCGTACTCTGCGGCATGGACGCGGGCATAGGTGATGGCCAGCTGGGCGCTCTCCTTCATCACGTCGCCCAGAGAACCGGTGACAGTGATCTTGCCGCTGCCGTTGTCGATGACCTGCACCTCGATGGGCAGGGTCTCGCCGCCGATGCTGGTCCACGCCAGACCGTTGGCGATGCCGATGGCGTTGGTGCGGTTGAGGAACTCGGGCTTGACCATCCGGGGTCCCAGCAGCTTTTCGAGGCTGGTGCCGGTGACGGAGACATTCTCCGCCTCGCCGGAAGCGATCTTCCGGGCGCACTTGCGCAGGACGCTGGTGATGGTGCGCTCCAGATTGCGGACGCCGGCCTCGCGGGTGTAGCCGTCGATGATGCCGTAGAGGGCGCTCTGGGAGAAGGTGACCTTGCCGGTCAGGCCGCAGGCATCCAGCTGCTTGGGGACCAGATGCTTCCGGGCGATGTTGTACTTTTCCACCCGGGTGTAGCTGGGCAGCTCGATGACGTCCATGCGGTCGCGCAGCGGGCCGGGGATGGCGCTGAGGTCGTTGGCCGTGGTGATGAAGAGCACATGGCTCAAATCAAACGGCATATCGATGAAATGGTCGTTGAAGGTGCTGTTCTGCTCGGGGTCGAGGGCTTCCAGCAGAGCGGCCGCCGGGTCGCCCCGGAAGTCGCCTGCCAGCTTGTCGATCTCGTCCAGAAGCATCAGGGGGTTCGAACTCTTGGCAGAGATCATGGCGGAGATGATCTTGCCGGGCATCGCGCCGATGTAGGTGCGGCGATGGCCGCGGATCTCGGCCTCATCCCGCACGCCGCCGAGGCTGATGCGGACATACTTGCGGTTCAGGCTCTCGGCGATGGAGCGGGCGATGCTGGTCTTGCCGACACCCGGAGGGCCGACGAGGCAGATGATCTGGCCCTTCACGTCGGGGGCCAGCTTGCGGACGGCCAGCACCTCGAGGATGCGGTCCTTGACCTTCTTCAGGCCGTAGTGGTCCCGGTCCAGCACGCGCTGGGCCTTGGCGATGTCCAGATCGTCCTCGGTGAAGGTGTTCCAGGGCAGGTCGAGGCAGGTGTCCAGATAGGTGCGGATGACCGTGCCTTCCTGATTGCTGCTCTGCATCTTGGAGAGGCGGTCCACCTCTTTGAGAAGCTTCTTTTCCCGGTCCTCGTCCAGATGGAGGGCCGTGATCTTCCGGCGGTACTCCTCGGCCTCGGCGGTGGTATCGTCGTCCTCGCCCAGCTCCTCGCTGATCATGTGGAGCTGCTCGTGGAGGTAGTAGTCGCGCTGGTTCTTGTCCATCGCCTCGTCTACCTTCTGGGCGATCTCCTTATCGATCTCGAGCATCCGGCGCTCCCGGTGCATCTTCTCGATGAGCAGATGCAGACGGCCCATCAGGGTGCCTTCGTCCAGAATGGCCTGTTTATCCTCGAAGCGGAACAGGAGGTTGGCCGGGATGTACTCGGACAGGAAGGCGGCGTCGGTGCTGGTGGTGATGGCAAACACCACGTCCTTGCCGATGTGGGGGTTCAGAGCCAGCAGGTCGTCAAAGCTCTTTTTGACGTTGCGGACGAGGACATCCGCCTCAGGCAGTTCCTCGGGCTTTGCCATCTTGACCGGGGCCGGGCGGACGGTGGCCAGCAGGAAGCTGCCGTCGTCCTCCATCTCGGAGAGTCTGGCGCGGTATTTGCCTTCGACCAGGATGCGGACGAGGTCGTCCGACACCCGCATCACCTGCTTGACCTCGGCCACGACGCCGTAAGTATAGAGGTCGGCGGCCTTGGGGTCTTCGACCTTCATCTCTTTCTGTGCCACGAGGAAGACGTCAGAGTTGTTGCTGACGGCCCACTCCACGGCGGCGATGCTCTTCTCGCGGCCCACCTCGAAGTGGAGCAGATTGTTGGGGAAGACCACCAGCCCGCGCAGGGCGATGGCCGGAAGGTGGAGGACGCTCCGCTCCACCTTGACCGTAACTTTTTCAGACATAGTACAAAACCTCCCAGCCGTCCCTCGGATGCGAGTCATCCATAAGGGCGGCTTTTTTGTAGGGTCATATCAAATCTATCATTTTATTATAGCGAAAAATGTTTGCAGATGCAACTGTTCAGCGCTTTTCCCGGGTGTTGTAGCCCAGTCTGCCCAGTGCGGGCAGGATGGCCCGGAGGGTCAGCGACGTGAGGGCGCCCATGACGAGGCCCAGCACCAGCATCACCGGCGCATAGTACAGCGACATGGCCGAGGACAGGATGAGCCCCGCGCCAAGCAGCTGGCCGATGTTGTGGGACAGTGCGCCGCAGACCGACAGGATGAACCATGTGGGCCGGAACGGGAGCTTATAGTAGAGCACCCACATCACCAGCAGGGACAGCAGCCCGCCGCAGAGCGAGAGGAAGCCTGCCGTCCAGCCGGAGACGAGAAAGACGAACAGCGCCTTGAGCAGGTCGAGATAGAGCGCCTGCCGCGCCCCCATGAAGAACAGTGCATACATCACTACGATATTCGCAAGGCCCAGCTTCATGCCCGGCGCAAGGCCCGGGATGACCAGTGTGCCTTCGATGAAGGAAAGCGCCATCGCCAGCGCGAACAGCAGGCCGGAAAGTGCGATCTCGTGTGTTTTCTTCGGGTCATGGTTTCGGTTTGCCATCGGCTCTCCCCCTTTGCTGCATCGGTCATTCTTCGCCGCCGGCGGTCTGCTCGTACTGCTCCTGCTCTTCCACAGCGGCCTCCCATGCGGCGAAAAGCTCGTCCTGATGGAAACGCAGGTCGCTGAGCTCGTCGCTCTTTTCCCGCAAAAGCTGGGGGTCGTTGTAGACTTCCGGCGAGTTTATCTCGTTTTCCAGCTCCACTTCGCGGGCGCCGCAGGCTTCCATCTCGTCCTCGCAGGCTTTGATCTTGGCGCGCAGCTCGGCCCGGCGGCGGCGCTGCTCTTTGCCGTAGCCCGCCTTGGCGGGTTCGCTGCTCTTCTCGGCCACGGGGGCGGGAGCGGAGCGGCCCATCAGGGCGTCATAGCTGGGGTAGATGACCGCCTTGCCGTCCTCGAGGTAGAGGATGGGGCAGGCCAGACTGTTCATCAGGTGGCGGTCATGGGTGACGAGGAGCAGCGTGCCGGTGTAGGCCATCAGCGCCTCGGTCAGGTTCTCGCGGGTGTAGATGTCCAGATGGTTGGTAGGCTCGTCCAGGAACAGCAGGTTCGGGCGTTCCAGCACGATCTCTGCAAAGCGCAGCCGGGCCAGCTCGCCGCCGGACAGAGCCTCGCAGGGCTTGAAGACCGTCTCGCCCCGGAAGCCCAGCTTTGCCAGATGGCTGCGGACTTCCAGCTCGGTCATCCGGGGGTACTTGTTCCAGATGACGTCGATGACGCGGCCCGCGCCGATGCGGTTCTGCTGCTGAGCGAAGATGCTGGGCCGTGCGCCGGTGCCAAGGCGCACCATGCCGCCGGAGGGGCGGCGCTTGCCGTCCAGCACCTGCATCAGGGTGGATTTGCCTGCGCCGTTGGGGCCGGCGATGATGAGCCGCTGGCCGCGGCAGACCGTATAGGTGAAGGGCTCCAGCAGGGTGCGGTCGCCGATCTTGATGGTCAGGTTCTTGAGCAGCACCAGCTCATTCCACGGCTCCACGTCGTATTCGAAGCGGAACTTGAGCTGGTTGGTCTCGTCCTGAGGGGCCTCGGTGATCTCCAGCTTTTCCAGCTGCTTGCGGCGGCTCTGGGCCATCTTGGTAGTGGAGGCGCGGACGAGGTTGCGGTCGATGTAGTCCTGTAATTTTTCGGCCAGCGCCACGTCGGCGTCGTGCTGCTTCTGGCGCAGGGCGTCGGCGGCTTCCTTCTGGGGCAGATAGGCCGAGAAGTTGCCCTTATAGGTGGTCATGGTCTGGAACGAGACTTCCCAGATCCTGGTACAGACGTTGTCGAGGAAATAGCGGTCGTGGCTGACCACCAGAACGGCACCGGAGTAGCCCTTGAGGTAGTTTTCCAGCCACTCCATGGTGGCGAAGTCCAGATGGTTGGTGGGCTCGTCCAGAATGAGGACGTCCGGCTTCTCGAGGAGGAGCTTGGCCAGACGGAGACGGGTCAGCTCACCGCCGGAGAGGACGCCCACGTTCTTGCTCCAGGTATCCTGCGCAAAGCCCATGCCGGACAGCACCTTCTTGATGTTGACGTCCATGTTGTAGCCGTCGGCGGCGTCGATGATGTTCTGCAGTTCGTCGTGCTTTTCGAGAAGGGCGGCGTCGTCGGGAGAGGCCGCCATCTTCTTTTCCAGGATCTGCATCTGGGCCATGGCGTCCAGCACAGGGGCGAAGGAAGAGCGCATCTCCCCGTAAATATCCAGCGTGACATCAAGCTTTGCGTTCTGCTCCAGATAGCCCAGCGTCACGCCGTGGGTCACGCTGAACTCGCCGTCATAGTCGGTGTAGACGCCGGTCAGAATTTTGAGCAGGGTCGTCTTGCCTGCGCCGTTCTGGCCCACGATGCCGATGCGGTCTTCTTTTTCCACGCTGGCGCTCACGTCGTGCAGGACGACTTTCTCGCCAAAGCTCTTTCCGAGTTTTTCCAAATGAATCAGCATATCGTTCTTCCGTGTTCTTTTCCAGTAGGGTGGATGGGGACATTCCCGCCGTTACAGCTGATGACGGCGGTGCTTGAGGCCGAGGTTCGCCAGCTCTTCCGGCTCCATCACCAGCGGGTAGAGCTCTTCCAGCGAGGCGATCTCGTAGGTGGGGCTCACCTTGCCCGGGTTCTCGGCGTGGCCGGGGTTGAACCAGCAGGTGTCGAGGCCCGCGTTCACGCCGCCCTGAATGTCGCTGGTGAGGCTGTCGCCCACCACCAGGACGTGCTCCCGGTTCTCCACGCCCAGAGCGCGGAGGGCGGAGTCGAAGATGCGGCGGCTGGGCTTCTCGCTGTCCAGCTTCTCGGAGACGAAGACGTCCTCAAGGTAGGCCCCGATGCCGGATTCTGCTACCCGGCGGCTCTGCACCTTCTCGAAGCCGTTGGTCACGACGGCCAGCGTCGCCACCTCGGAAAGCTCCCCGAGGACGTCCGGCACATTGGGGGTCATCAGGTCGGGGTGGGAGGAGAGGTGGTCGAGGTAGCAGCGGTTCATCTCCACGCCGTCACCGGCTGCGTCGATGGCCTTGAGGAAGCGGGTGAAGCGCTCCCCCATCAGCTTGTCGCGGCGTATCTGGCCCTTTTCCAGCTGACGCCAGAGCTCCGAGTTGATGTCCCGGTAGGTCTGCACCGTCCCGGCGTCCGGCTCGATGCCGTATTCCACCAGCGTCTCAGCCAGCGCCTTGTTCTCGGCGGCGTCAAAGTCCAGGAGCGTATTGTCTGCATCGAAGAGGATGCAATAATATTTTGCCATGTTTCTTTCCCTTCTCTATCATGTTTCGAGCCGCCTGCCGCCTTGAGCGGGCGCGGCTGCGGTGTGGTTTGAGAACAGCGAGAAGCCAGCCCCGCCCGGCAGAGCTGGCTTCTCGTATTTTTTTATCATTCCAACGTCATTTCATAGGCTTCGTCGTCGGACTGGTCCGGCAGGTTCCCGCTGCACTTGCAGTGCGGCGTGCAGGCACACTCTTTTGCGATGCACTTTGCCATCTGCTCCTCCGTCACGCCGTTCTCGACGTTTTCCCAATCCATGTCGTAGTAGTCCACGCTGCCGTCGGTCACATCTTCTGCGCCGGGCAGGCCGAGGACTTGCATTTCTTCACGGAACATCCGCTCGCCTCCTCTCGGCTCAGCCTATGCGGCTTTGCAGAGGAAGGTGCGGGGCATCATTCTGCCTTGCTTTCGGCTTCCTTGCTGGCGGAGGCTTCCGGCTTGGTTTCGGCCTTGGGCTCTGCCTTAGACTCAGCTTTGGGCTCCGAAGCAGCTTCCGACTTGGACTCGGCCTTGCTTTCGGACTCCGACTCTGCCTTGGAGCTGCCGGACGACGAACTGCTGGTGCTGTGGGAAGAGCTGCCCGAGCTTGCAGAGGAAGAGGATGTACTGCCGGAAGAACCGGCATGGGACGAGGACGAACTGCTGGTGGAGCCGGACTCGCTGGTCACACCGCTGCCGATGGTGATGGTCAGGGTGTTGCTGCTCACCTTGCAGTCGTTGTAGGTGACGACGGCGTGGATCTTATAAGAAGCGTTGACCATGGAGCTGTCCACCACCACAGTGATGCTGGACTTTCCGGCGGCCTGCGTGACCTCCTGACCGTTGGCGTACCAGCGCAGGTTCTCGGTCTTGGCGTACTTGCCGCTCAAGGCAGCCTTGAAGGTGTAGGAGCTGCCCACAGCGCTCTTGCCCTCACTGGTGATGTGGACGGAGGCCGTGCCGAAGACTGCCGTGACGTCCAGATTCTGCTTGAAGTCGGTGTCGGTGCGGGTCTTGCTGGTGAGGCCGTCGCTCCACTTGACGAAGACGTGGCCCTCCGCCGGGACAGCGGTCACGGTGATGGATTTATCGGGGTCGGTGACGGTGTAGGTCACAGAGCTGTTGCCGGTGTCATTGCCGACGCTCAGGGTGCCGCCGCCGTTCTTGTCCACACGGTAGCGGGCCTCGAACTTTTTCTCCTCGCTGGTGCTCTCGCTGGAAGAGCTCTCCGAGCTGCTGGCGCTCTCGGCCTGACTCTCGCTGGAGCTGACAGCCTCTGAGCTGGGAGCGGCCACGGCGGAGCTGGGGTTGGAGACATACTCCATGGTGCGGGTGGGGATGTTGTTGGTGTCGGGGCGGCGGTCCTCGGTCTGCAGGGCGTGGGTGCGGAGATAGTTCAGCACTGCCTTGAGGCCGGCGCTCTTGAGGTGGATGTCGCCGCTGGTGTAGTAGTCCGCGATGCCGTAGCCGTCGCTGCCCTTGAGGGCCTCGGCGGAGTTGAGGAAGCGGACGCCCAGCTGCTCGCAGAGATCCAGAAGGGCCATGTTGAAGTCGTCGATCTTGGCCTGGTCCATGTGGGGGTAGTTGGAGTGGTCAGCCGGGACCGGCGGCACCGTGTTGACGATGATGTCGGTGTAGGGGTAGCTCTGCTGGATGGCCTGGATGAGGGCCGTGTAGTGGGCGATGAAGTCCGAGACTTCCATCCCGGTGTCGTTGGTACCGAAGGTCATGACCACACGGCGGGGCTTCATCATGGCCACCGCCTGAGGGATGGTGTAGTGGTTGGAGTCCTTCTTAAAGGTAACGATGCCCTCGTTGAGCGCTACCTGGGTGCCGATGCCCTCTTTGGCGCAGAACTGCTGCAGGGAGATGAGGCCGTTGTTATAGAGGCGGACAGTGTTGGAATCGCCCAGAAAAAGGGTGTCGTTCAGATAGTCCGTGCCGGCGTCGGCGGTCTCCGTCAGCAGAGCGGTGGAGGCGTTGTCGATCTGGTAGTGGCCCGACAGGTCTTCGCCGGGGGCAGCGGGCCCCTCTGCAGGCTCCGAGACGGAGGGGGCAGGCTCCTCCTTTTTGAGGAGGGTGGTGGTGATGCCGAAGGTCAGCAGCACCGCCAGCACGCAGAGGATGCAGACCAGAACGGCCCGATGCTGCATGGGCGTCATGGTCTCGTTTTGTTGTTGTCTTTTTTGACTCATAGATTCAGTCCCTCTCGTTTCAGGAATGGGAAGGCTCGTCCGCCGGGCGGAGAGCCCAGTCCGTCAGCTCTTTGCAGTCAGCGGCCATGAAGACCGGCGCAAAGGGGGCGACCTCTTCCCTGCCGCCGTAGCCGTAGAGCACAGCGGCGGCGTCCAGGCCGCAGTTCACAGCGCCCTGCATATCGTCCCGGCGGTCGCCCACCATCAGCACCCGCTTGCCCTGCATGACGGGCTGGGCGAGGACGTGGCGGATGACGTCGGTCTTGTTGTCGCGGCTCTCATCCATGGACGCGCCGCCCACGAAGGAGAAGTAAGGCGCAAGGCCCTGCTCTTCGAGGATGGGCCTCACAACGTCGGTGGGCTTGCAGGTGGCCGTGCAGAGGGTCAGGCCCGCAGCCTTGAGACGGCCCAGCATCTCCACCACGCCGGGATAGACATCGCCCTCGTGGCAGCCCCTGGCGGCGTAGCTCACGCGGTAGCGCTTCGTGGCCTCCTCGATTTTTGCAGGGTCGGAGAAATGCTCGCCGAAGCTCTTGCGGAGGGGCGGGCCGATGTAGCGGCCAAGGTCGCTCCGGGCGACGTCAACGCCCATGGAGCTGAAAACTTCTTCCAGTGTATTGAGAATGCCGGGGGCGGAATCGATGAGCGTACCGTCCACGTCAAACAGGATCGCATCGTAGTGCAGCAAGGTCAGGTTCCCCTTTCTCTTTGGATAAACATTATATAGTATAGCACAGATTTCGATATTCAGCAATTCCAACAAAACACTTTTCCGACTTTTATACATATTTTTAGGCAGCCCCGCCCCGGAAAGCAAAAACTGCCCACCCATTGCGGGCGGGCAGTCGCATTTTGACATCAGCTCTCGGTGGTGGTGCAGTTCCCCGTCGAGGGGTAGTAGAGGTTGTTGGCGATGAATTCCAGCTTCTCTTTCAGCACCAGCTCAAGGTTCGCCACGGCGTGGACCATGTTGGTGGCGGAGTCGTTGACTTCCAGCAGCTTGCACAGGTCCAGCTCCTCCATGCTGAGAGCGGCTTTCATCTTCTGGCTCTCGGCGCAGAGGATGTGGCTCAGGGCCGACTCCTGCAGAGCGATGCTCTCCATCAGGTCAACGACGGCCTGGTCGAGGGAAACTCTCGGCAGCGCGGGGCAGCCGCAGGAAACGCAGGGGGTGCAGTTGGTGGTATCAGCCATAAGAAGGACCTTCCTTTCTATAATAGGAATCGGGCGCAGTCCATCCTATGTGCCTCGCCGCCCGGATGTCACTCCGGCTTTGCGCTCTTCTGTACCTTCTCGATGGTGTCGCGGTAGCCGCCGGAGCCGTACTGGATGCAGCGGTTGATGCGGCTGATGGTGGCGGTGCTGATCTCCACCGCCTTTACGATCTGGTCGTAGGTGCTGCCGCCGAGCAGGAGTTTGGCCGCTTCCAGACGCTGGGCCATATCGGAGATCTCCTTGACCGTGCAGAGGTCTTCGAAGAAGTTGTAGCACTCCTCCCGCGTCTCAAGACTCAGGATCGCGTCGAACAGTGCGTCGGTGGTGGGGTTTCTTCTGGGGTTCTTGTCCGCCATAGCTGCCTCCTTTAGGGCAAAGTGCCGCGGGGTGCGGCACAGATCTTTCTATTCCTCTGTTACTTTAGCACTTGAAAGTGTAAAAGTCAAGTGTTCGGTCTTTCTTTCCGGGGGTTTAGCAGATTTCACCTGTGGAGGCATTAAGTTTTATTCATCTCACATCTGAACAAAAATCGCCTAAATTTTCTTAGTTTCTCCCCCGCAAAAATGGCACAGTCTCCTAACTTGCCCAAAATATATTGACAAGTTATGAAATCAGGACTAAAGTATACACAATCATTCGGCAAATGCAATGAACAGGACATGACTTTTCGCATTCCCTGCGCTCAGAGAGCCGCCATTCCGGTGCAAGACGGCAGCACAGTGCGATCAGCCCTCACCTGCGAGCAGCCTGTGCGAACCCGCTTGCGGCAGTAGTGCATGGCCGTTCAGCCCACGTTACAGGGCGGCGTATCGGCGGCAGGAACGCCTGTACGCGCAAGCGGCTGCTCCCGAAAGCAGCAAACGAAGTGGTACCGCGGAGAACGACCGGTGCAGATGCACCGTTTGGCCTTCGTCTTCGAGGAAGATGGAACACATCTTTGTGTCTCTGTCTTTCATGAGGACGGAGGCTTTTTTCACCCCTCCGGGCCGTTTCGCCTGCCCTGCTTTTGGGCACAGCCGCTCTGTCTGGCACATTGCCGGTTGCCGGTGTGAAAGAAAGGAAAGAGGTATAAAGAAATGAATACGCTGGTCATCGTTTTGATCGCAGCCGTGTGTCTGTTCGGCGCTTATACGCTGTATGGCCGCTGGCTGGCCAACAAGTGGGGCATCGACCCCACTGCCAAGACCCCCGCAGTCGTCCATGAGGATGGCCGTGACTATGTCCCCACCAACGGCTGGACCGTGTTTGCACACCAGTTCAGCTCCATCGCCGGTGCAGGCCCTGTCACCGGTGCTATCCAGGCTGCTGCTTTCGGCTGGCTGCCTGTCCTGCTGTGGGTGCTGCTGGGCGGCATCTTCTTCGGCGCTGTCACCGACTTCGGCGCTCTGTACGCTTCCGTCAAGAACGACGGCAAGAGCATGGGCATGCTGATCGAGAAGTACATCGGCAAGACCGGCCGCAAGCTGTTCCTGCTGTTCTGCTGGCTGTTCTGCGGCATCGTCATTGCAGCGTTTGCTGACATGGTGGCCGGTACCTTCAACGCCTTCGGCGCCGACGGTGCTCTGGCGGAGGCTGCGCAGACCAACGGCGCTGCCGGTATGGTCTCCATCATGTTCATGGTCTTTGCAGTCGTCTTCGGCCTCATCCAGAAGAAGTTCAACTTCTCCGGCTGGAAAGAGAGCCTCATCAGCATCGTCTTCATCGTGCTTTCCTTCGTCATCGGTGCGAACCTGCCCATCATTCTGGGCAAGGCTGCATGGAGCTACATCACCTTCGTCTACATCTTCTTTGCCGCTGTCCTGCCCATGTGGCTGCTGAAGCAGCCCCGTGACCACATGACCACCTTCATGTTCGTGGCCATGATCATCGGCGCTGTGGTCGGCCTGCTGGTCGCTCATCCCACCATGAACCTGCCCGTCTTCACCGGTTTCACCAACGAGAAGCTGGGCACCATGTTCCCCATCCTGTTCGTCACCGTGGCCTGCGGTGCGGTCTCCGGCTTCCACGGCCTCGTCTCTTCCGGCACTTCCTCCAAGACCGTCGAGAACGAGAAGGATATGCTGAAGGTCGGCTATGGCGCCATGATCCTCGAGAGCCTGCTGGCTGTTCTGGCCCTCTGCGTCGCCGGTGCTGCTGCCGCTGCTGACGGCACCCCCGCCGCCGGTACTCCCTTCCAGATCTTCAGCCGCGGCGTCGCCGGTTTCTTTGAGATGTTCGGTGTCCCCGCTTATGCCGCTACCGTCTTTATGACCATGTGCGTTTCCGCACTGGCTCTGACCAGCCTTGATGCCGTGGCCCGCATCGGCCGCATGAGCTTCCAGGAGCTGTTCAGCGTGGACGACATGGAGCACGCTGAGGGCTGGCGCAAGCTGCTCTGCAACGTCTACTTCTCCACCTTCATCACTCTGGTGTTCGGCTTCATCCTGACCAAGATCGGCTACGCCAACATCTGGCCCCTGTTCGGTTCTGCAAACCAGCTGCTGAGCGCTCTGGTCCTGTCTACCCTGTGCGTCTTCCTGAAGGTCACCGGCCGCAGCAACAAGATGCTCTTCCCCCCGCTGGTCATCATGCTCTGCGTCACCTTCACTGCTCTGGTGCAGCGTCTCATGGCTATGGTCAAGGCCATCAGCAATGCCGCCTCTGTCACCATCCCTGCCGGTGAGACCACCTGGGGCGCTGTGTTCATCGCCAACGGCCTGCAGCTCATCCTGGCTGTCCTGCTGATCGTTCTGGGCCTGAACATCGTGTTCCACTCCTTCTCCGCCTACAAGAAGGCGGAGCACAACAGCGAGGCCAAGGCCTGATCCATTGACCACTGCTGACTGAATAAGCAAAACGCCGCTGACGGTTCTGAAGCCGTCAGCGGCGTTTCA
>OODC01000816.1_pt1 | contig 17322 bp, 19 predicted proteins | sample 1671711 | NCBI WGS metagenome assembly OODC01 (sample SAMN06348184, study PRJEB24527) | human gut metagenome | reverse complement strand
CATACGAGATCGAAACGTGACTGGAGTTCAGACGTGTGCTCTTCCGATCTCCATGAACTAACGCCTCTGTCTTTCTCAATCATTCATTCCTTATATTTTACCCCACACCGCCATGTAATACAACCTTTTTCTGAACACATGTAACGATTGTGTTTATTGGATTTTTATATAGTAAAAGAGCCAGCGGGGTACGCTGGCTCTTTTGGAGAAGGTATTTCTCTTATGGGGTGTAGCAAAAACTATATAATGTATTGGGGGGTTTTTACAGTTATTATAATAGCATGTACGGCACAAAAAGTGTGCACAATCTTATTATTATTTTAAAACTTTTTTTGAATAATTTTACATGCTCTATAAAACGACTCTGCTTATCTCTTTGTTAAATCATACAAAGTACCGCCCAAATCATTCTCTAAGCTTTTTTGCTCCTCATTTTCTGAAAACAATGCCTCAAATTCTTCCCGTCCGATTTTTTCCTTTTCCAACAGCAGTTCCACACATTTGTGTAAGACATCTATATGTGAACCAATCAGCTCTTTTGCCTGTGAATACGCTTCATCAATGATTCTTTTTACTTCGCTATCTATCACTGCTGCGGTCTGTTCGCCATAATTTCTTGTATGCGCCAAATCACGACCAATAAATACTTCGTCCTCATCACTTCCGTAGTTAATCAATCCGACTTTATCTGACATTCCGTACTGTGTCACCATCGCCCTTGCAAGCTGTGTTGCCTGTTTGATATCCTGAGAAGCACCGGTCGTCACATCCTTGAAAATAAGTTCCTCAGCAACTCTTCCTCCTAAGTCTACTACAATGTTCTCAAGCATTTTATTTTTGCTGTTAAACATTTCATCTGCCTCTGGAAGCGGCATCGTATATCCAGCTGCCCCAAGACCGGTCGGAATGATAGAAATCGTGTGAACCGGTCCCATATTTGGCAGAAGGTGGAATAAAATTGCGTGTCCCGCTTCATGATATGCTGTAATTTTCTTTTCTTTTTCTGAAATAACCTTACTTTTCTTTTCTGCACCGATTCCAACTTTTACAAATGCCTGACGGATATCTTTCTGCGTCAGATAATACCTTCCATCTTTGGCAGTTAAAATCGCAGCTTCATTCATAAGATTTTCCAAATCTGCACCGGTAAATCCGGCGGTTGTTCTTGCAATTTCATGTAAATCGACATCCTCTCCAAGAGGTTTCTTTCTTACATGAACTTTTAAAATTTCCTCTCTGCCTTTAATATCCGGTCTTCCAACTCCAACTTTTCTATCAAAGCGTCCCGGACGTAAAATGGCAGGGTCTAAAATATCTACACGGTTTGTCGCAGCCATCACAATGATTCCCTCATTGACTCCAAAACCATCCATTTCAACCAATAACTGGTTCAAAGTCTGTTCTCTTTCATCATGACCACCGCCCATTCCAGTGCCTCGTTTTCTTGCTACCGCATCAATCTCATCGATAAAAATAATACATGGTGCATTTTTTTTGCCTTCTTCAAATAAATCACGGACTCTCGATGCACCTACACCAACAAACATCTCTACGAAATCCGAACCGGAAATCGAGAAGAACGGCACTCCGGCTTCACCCGCAACTGCTTTTGCAAGCAGGGTTTTACCGGTTCCCGGAGGTCCGACTAAAATCACACCTTTTGGGATTCTCGCCCCGACTTTTGTATACTTTTGTGGATTCTTTAAGAAATCGACTACTTCTTCAAGGTCTTCTTTTTCTTCTTCCAAACCGGCAACATCTTTAAATGTCACCTTATTTTCTTCATTCACCGTCATCCTGGCACGGCTCTTTCCGAAGTTCATCATCTTGGCATTGGTTCCGCCACCTCCGCCTCCAGACATCTGTCTGCTCATCATACTAATCAGGAAAAATGCCACCCCTGCCACTAAAATAATCGGCAGTACAGAAGACAGGAAAATATTATCTCCCGGAACATCTCCGACTTCCAGTGCAATTTCTGAATAATCTCCCAAAAAATCCTGTATTTCTTTTACATCTAAAGCGTAAAACTGTACGGAATTTCCATTTGTTAAATCAACTGACACTCTTCCGGTTGGGTATTCTTTGTTCGGATGGATGTATACACTTTCCACTTCATTATTCTGTACGGATTCATAGAAATCCTGCTGGGAATAACTGTTATTAATTGTAAACTGTCTGGTCATAAACCAGTAACCGCCAACAAACAATACAATCAACAGCAGAATACTTGGAATCCAGCTTCTTGCCTGCTTATTCACTTCGTGTATCTCCTTTCACCGGACTGACCTTAGAATTCTACCACTCCAATAAATGGAAGATTTCTGTATTTCTGTGCATAGTCCAGACCATATCCCACTACAAATTCATCCGGAATATTGAAACATACATAATCTACTTTTACATCTTTTACTCGTCTTTCCGGCTTGTCAAGCAAGGTACACAGACGGATGCTTGCCGGATTTCTCTGTTTTAATACTTCGATTAAATAGCTTAATGTTCTTCCGGAATCAATAATATCTTCTACAATAAGAACATCTTTTCCTTCAATACTCTCATCTAAGTCTTTAATAATCTTTACCACTCCACTTGATTTAGTATCATCCCCATAACTCGATACAGACATAAAGTCAAGGCTTACCGGCACTTCAATTCTTTTTGCCAGTTCACAGGTAAAGAACACTCCGCCTTTTAAAACGCAGATTAAATGAACCGCTTTACCTTCATAATCTTTTGTAATCTGTGCTCCGATTTCTTTTACTTTTGCAGCCACATCTTCTTCACTGATTAACTCTCTGATTGTTTCACTCATCTTCGCTTTCTCCTTTTACATGTACTCTGATTACTGTTTTCGTCTTTTCCGTAACTTTATAGTATTCGCTGATACGATATCCTACTACCCATAAAATATGAGAACCGTCTGCTAAAACAGTAAGACTGTCTCTTTCTTGTCTTGGAACTTTACAGTCAATCAAATAATCTTTTAATTTTTTTCTTCCTCCCTCTTTCGTTACGGTAAGGAAATCTCCCGCCTGTCTTTTTCTCACACACGGAATCTCTTTTATTTTATCATAATCAAACCATTTCGTATACTTTTTTTCCTGAATTTGCATGTTTTCATAAGGAAATACTTCCATTTTCAGCTCTATTTCTGATTTTTTTTCAAGTTCTCCCTTTATCAGACAGATATCCCCATAATTCTGCCAGACTGTAATCCCGTAAATCAGAGAAATTCGGCTTCCGCTTTGCTTCTTTTCAAGCTCCTGTATCAGCTTGACATGTAACATTCCGATATCCTTCTTTTTACCTGCTGTCTCAGAAATCGCTCTTTGAATCACATAAGACTGCATTAATCTATCTTCCTGAAATAATCCCTGTTTTATGATTGTTCTGTCCTTTTTACAGATTACATATCTGTTATACATCATATCCGCATTTCTGCCAATATATTCCTCTGCCATAAGAAAAGTTTCTGCTGCATTTGCCAGATGCAGGACTGCTTTTTCATTCAGTTCTTTCAACTGTGGAAGAATATTCTGACGGATTTTATTTCTTGTATAAGAAGCTTCCTTGTTGGTACTGTCTTCTACCCAAAGCTGATTTTTATTTTCCAGCCATTCTTTAATTTCTTCTTTTTCCACACAAAGGAGCGGACGAATATAAGAAATCCCATTAATCTCTGTAACCGGACGGATTCCCGCCATTCCACCGATTCCTGTTCCCCGTACCAGATTATGAATCATTGTCTCCGCCAAATCATCTCTGTGATGTGCAAGTGCGATTTTAACGGTCTCTTTCGCCTTTTTCGCCTGCGTCTCAAACGCCCGATGTCTGACCATCCGCCCTGCTTCTTCTTCCGTTAAATGTTGCTTTTTTGCCAGTTCTAAAACCGGATAGGAATAACAGGAACAGGAAACACCAAGTGACTCACACAAGTCTTTTGCAAATGTTTCGTCCCTGTTTGCTTCTTCACCTCGAATCTGATGATTGACATGGACTGCCTCAAGCAAAAAAGAATTTTTTTCCGGAGATTTCTTTTGACATTCTGTCTGATATTCTTTTAATAAAAGCAGAAGCCCTACTGAGTCTACGCCTCCTGAAAGCCCCACAATCACCCTGTCATCCGGTTTTATCATCTGATATTGTTCGATATAGGAAAATACCTTTTTCATTTCATCTGTTTTCCAATCTTTATTTTTTCCATACGCCTGCTGCCAGCACAGTCATATCATCTGCTGCCTTATATTCACAAAGTGCCAGCACTTTCTGTAAAATTCCTCTTCCTAATTCCTGAGGCGCTTTCGCATGAGTCTGTAAAATAATTTCCTTTAAAGTCTCCTCGGCCCGCTCCTCCGGAAGTGCATCTAAAACTCCATCCGTCACCATAATTAAAAAATCACCATTATACAACTTTTTTGTCAGTGATTCGTAATCTGCCGGAAATACCAGCCCCAGTGCCATACTCTCCGATGAAATACTCTCAACCCACTGGTCACGCTTGATAAATGTCGTTGCTGCACCAGCCTTTAAGAAATGGCACATTCCCGTATATAAATCAATGATTGACACATCAACGGTTGAAAATTTACCGCCCCGCATCTGAAGATTTAAAACAGAATTCACTAATTTTGCCGCACTTTCCCCTGAAAATCCAGACTCCACCAGCTGTTCCAATAAATCTACCACATGTTCGCTTTCTTTACAAGCCTCGAGTCCAGAACCCATTCCATCCGAAAGACACATAAAAAACTGACCATTATCTTCTGCCGTGCACATATAATTATCACCGGAAATTGTTTCTCTGTCTTTTGTTACCTTTGCAGCTCCATATAAAATCCGAAAATTTACATCCTCTACAAATCGCACGGTCATCTTTTCTTTTGTCAGAAACATCTTGCCCTCTATTCGGGGTGTCATCTGACAGCCACACATTTTTGAAAGTACCTGTCCTGCTTCTGCTGCCGAAATACAGCGTTTTCCTTTCGTATATAATTCACAGAAATACTGGATTTTCTCGTCTGGCTGTTCTAACATCCAGATATTTCCTGCCAAAATATGTTTTTTCTTTAAACGACGTTTTAACTCTTCCTGAAACACGGCATCTACAGGGATAATATCAAAGAGTTCATTCGACAGCGTATTCATAAGCTGTGCCATCTCTCCCAACTGTTCTGCAACCGCCATCCGATTTTCCAGCAGTTTATTATTCCAAATCAGGATTTGCTTCTGTCGTTCCATCAGCCTCTGCATCTGTTCCGTCATTTTCCCCTGATTGATACAAAACTCTGTTAAATTCGCTCTTGCCGACATGATTTTCTGTACATCCTGTTTTTCCATCAAACGAAGCAGATGATATAAAATCTGATACGTCTGCAAAGGATGTTCTTCCCAACAGAGTTTTCCCGCCGTACAACTTCTGCAAGGACCATCCCGAAGCTGTCGAATCATGTCTTCCAGCTCTCCATTGCTGATATAGTCTTTTCGATAAGGAAGTCCATAAAAACTATCCGCAAGCTTTTGAAATGCAGCGGCATAACGTCTCATTCTCTCTTTTTGCGGATGCTCTTCATAAATTACAGTTGCCGCACTTTTTCTCATATCTGAAAAAACAGTTTTTGCCATGTCCCTCAGTATTAACAGGATACTGACTATGAACATGGCAATCATCCATTCCTGCATCTTATATCCCTCCCTAAACAGCCACTCCTGTCCAAAGAGTATTATAGATGTTTTTTCTTTTAAACTTTGTCAAAAACATGTTCTGGTTTTCAAAAAATTTTAGACAAAATTATCACTTTTCTTTAAAAATAATTTCATCTCCTTCCACCAGTCCAAGTTTTTCTCTTGCTACCTGTTTTGCATATTCATCACTCTGCATATATTCTTTTAATGCTTCAATCTCTTTTGTGCGCTGCTCCTCTGCTGATATCTGTGCCTTGACTTCTTTTCTCTGGCTTTTATAGTCACCTATTTTTTCTTCTAATGCATAACTTCTTGCCATTAAAGAAATCGAAAGTGCAGAAGCAACTAAAATCACACTAATCATCGCCGTTTTGCTTTCCGGTTGTCTATTTTCATCTTTCTTTAATTTTTCTCTTCGTTTCCGACTGAATTTTTGATTTTCTTTCTTTCTCATTCTGATTCTTCCTGACTTTTTGTATCGACTTTTGTTCATACAAAAAAAGTTTAACTCTTTTAATACATAATTTCAACCTTTTTCTTCCCCTGTGTAGAGGAGTCAGCAAGATTCCAAATAAAGTTACGATTTTCAACAATAAAAATCCAAACAGTCTCACAATCCATCTGCTTATTGTCGCATAATAGAAAAGAGCTCCTGCTGCCATTCCAGCCAGCGCATAAACACGTATCTGACCATTATTTTCCATATATATAACATAAAAAACAAAAAGACCCGCACTACTCCAATAAATTAAATCCTGTAAATCAATCCAGAAACGGCTGTTCGTCATCACACTGCGCCAGATTCTAAGGCAGTCATAAAGCAGACCAAGGAAAATCCCCGTCAGGAAAAGTTTCAGAAGAAGCAAAAATTCCTGTTCCATATATTTGCTCATCTTTATTTAAAAAACCTCTTTATCATTCCTTCTTTTCCCTGCACACTTTCTCCCCTTGCCCGGTCGTAAATAAGGCTGTCTACTTTCCCTGCAATGTCTACCTCTTGTTTTTCCAAATCAAGCCGTGTCACATGCAGTTCTTTTCCCTTTACACTTAAAATACCCAATTCTGTCACCAAACGAATCTCTTCTTCATCAAAACAGAGCACATCACTGACTCCGGTTATACTCCCCTTATTTCTTGCACGAAGTTCCAGTTTATGTGCTCTTCTTTCCACCACTTTTTCTTCCAAAATAAAAAATCCCCCAACTCTCTTAAAAAGATTATATGGGGGATTTTCCTCTAATATACACAAATTTTAAAGGTAACGGAACAGCTCGCTTGCTGCTTCTTTTTTCACCGTTTCCTGCACATCCAGCACTTCCACTCGAACATTCTTGCTTCCGAACTGGATTTCCAGAATATCTCCTGCTTTTACCTGCGCAGATGCCTTTGCCGGTTTGTCATTAATCAGAACACGTCCCGCATCACAGGCTTCATTTGCAACAGTTCTGCGCTTAATCAGACGGGAGACTTTTAAATATTTGTCTAATCTCATTTTTTATGCGTTTACCATATCTTTTAATGCTTTACCAGCTTTAAATTTTGGATTTTTAGAAGCTGCGATTGTCATAGTTTCACCAGTCTGAGGATTTCTTCCTTCTCTTGCTGCTCTTTCAGCTACTTCGAAAGTACCAAAACCAACTAACTGAACTTTTTCACCTTTCTTTAATTCAGCAGATACTACATCGATAAATGCTTTTAAAGCTGCTTCTGCATCTTTTTTTGATAACTGAGTTTCTGCTGCCATAGCTGCAACTAATTCTGTTCTGTTCATGAATATTTCCTCCTAAAATAAATAATCTTATTTACAATGTTGATTCTAACTGTGGCTGCAAAATACAACCTCAACATACTGTTATTTATACCTTGTTTCCTATAGTTTGTCAAGCGTATTCAAAAAGCCCCGGACATCTTTTTCTCTTATTTTTCCAATGTGTTGATACTTTCTACAAATTCAAGCCACTTTTCGTACTGAGAAATCAGCTTTTTAAGTTTTTCCAGATTTTTTTTCGGAATCCAGACTTTATTGTGCGTATAATAATAATTTGCAAGTTTCCAGAATTTTTCCGGATAAGCAAATCGGACGGCAAGATTTTCCCTCTCTTCTTTTATGAGCGGGCGAATCTCGCAATAGCTTTGAATCATCTCTTTTCCCAGTTCTTTGTCCCAACCGTGTTTCTCTAATATCTTTCTCATAAACTGATACAAATCTGCCATCTGCACATCATAATTCCAATTATCAAAGTTGACAACCGCAGTTTCTGAATCCCACATCAAAATGTTATGCTGATGAAACGCTCCATGGCAGACACAGCCTCTTTCCAGGCTTACGGTACGCAGTCTGTCATAAGAAGATTGACTGATACGCTTAAAAGCCTCTTCTGCACAGCAAAGATAACGGTCTGCATGTTCCAGATAACAGCGTTCAAATTCATTTTTCTGATGTTTTTGAAATATAAACTTTTTAATTTTTCTCAATTCCCGATTGTGGCGTTCATATTCACTCAAAAGAGATTCCCTCACATAATGCTCCCAGACCGGCATCTGCATTGTTTTATGTAAGCTGGCAAGTGCTTTTACACTGCGCATGATATCCTTGCGGGACTGTGTATCACATTCTTTTCCATCGTACCAGTTCTTTACCAGATATGGAATATTTTCTTTATCAACTGTAATATAGTTTTCTTCTTTATTTCGTTTTAGTGTATCTACATGAATTTCTTTTTGACCTGAAATTTTTTCAAGTAGTTTCGCCTGATATTCTAATTTTCTTATTGAACCGTAATACTCTCTGATTAAAACAAGCCCCTGCCCGGTCTGGCAAATTAAAGCACCACGACCTCTGCTTGCAGCCGATGCTTCTAAATCATACTTTTCTAAAATGCTAATCCCCCTGTCATGCACTCCTTTTTTCCTCCCCCTTATTTTCCATACATACGATAGGACTCTTTCTAAAAACCAAAAGAACTCACTCATACATTAATCTGTCTTTTTATTGTATGCAGTTTTTTTGAGGACTAGTATAAGAAAGAATACGAAAGAAACGGAAACCAAAAAACAGACAGAAAACATGGGCATCATGCTTCCTGTCCGATTTTATTTTTCGCCAGTTCAAGTAAATATTCTTTTGTATTATGAGACGGTTCTTCTAAAACATCTTCTAAAAGTATATTTAAGATTTCTCCTATCTGTTTTCCCTGCGTTACTCCAATTGCAATCAAATCTTTTCCATTCACTGCAAGATTACGAATAGAGAAACACTGTTTCTCTTCAATAATTTGTTCATAAATTACTTTTACTTTATGAATCCGTTCCAGTTTTTCCTCTCTTTGATAGGTACTCTGCGCCATTGTATCGGCATACTGTACCTGTAGAAGCAGAGGATACAATTCTTCTCCCAGTTTATTCATGGCTTTTCTTACTGCTTTTGGTGTCGGCTGGGTTCTCACATCATGCCATTTTACCAGTTTGGTCACTTTCTTTATCGTGTCATTATCCATTTTTAGCCGATGCAGCACTTCATTTGCGATTCTCTCGCTTTCTTCCCCATGTCCTTTAAAATGATCTCTTCCATTTTCATCGGTAGTTTTCATTTTCGGTTTCCCCATATCATGAAGCAGCATGGTATAACGCAAAACCTTATTTGCCGGAATGAATTCCAAAGCCTTTAATGTGTGTTCTCCCACATTGGTAAAATGATGTGGTGTATTTTGTTCGGTCTGCATTATGGCATCAAATTCCGGAAGTACTACTTCTGTGATTCCAAGTTCATAAGCTGTTCTTAAAAGTTCCGGATGATTTGATAACAAAAGTTTTCGGATTTCTGTCTCGATTCGTTCTGCACTGATTTTCTCAAGATTACCTGAAAGTTTCGATGCTGCCTGTTTTGTTTTTTCTTCAATTGAAAAACCAAGCTGACCGGCAAAACGCACGGCACGCATAATCCGAAGGGCATCCTCTGTAAAACGTTCTTCCGGATTTCCCACACACCGAATAACTTTCTTATTCAGATCATCAATCCCTCCAAATAAATCAAGCAGTCCTTCTTTGTCATTGTACGCCATCGCATTAATGGTAAAGTCTCTTCGACGTAAGTCTTCTCTTACCTCTCCGGTAAAAGTTACTTCTTTTGGATGACGTCCATCCTCATACTCTCCATCAATACGGTAAGTTGTTACTTCAAATCCTTCTTTGCCAAACATAACAGTTACCGTTCCATGCTGGATTCCAGTATCAACGGTACGACGAAAAAGGCGCTTTACTTCCATCGGTTTTGCTGATGTTGTAATATCCCAGTCTGCCGGTGCTCTGCCAAGGAGACTGTCCCTGACACAGCCCCCTACCGCATAAGCATCATGCCCATGTTCCTGCAAGACGGAAATGATTTCTTGAACTTCTTTCGGAACATTTATTTTCATTTTTTCTGTTTCTCCTTTTAGCCGTTATCTCAAAACTCTCTCTTTCATAGAAAATACAGTTTTTCTCACCAACTATAGAAGGTTGAAAATTTTTGCTGATTTTCTTTTAAACATCAAAGCTGATTTTTCTGCCTGTATGTGTATATTGATAATAACGGACTCCGGCTGCATCTAACATTCGTTTCGATGCTTTTACTGCCGGTGTATCACTGTATTTATCGCTGTCATAAACAATTGTCTTGATTCCCGCCTGAATGATTGCCTTTGCACATTCATTACAGGGAAACAGGGAAACATACAATTTTGCGCCCTCCAAAGAACCGCCTCTGTAATTTAAAATCGCATTGAGTTCACTGTGCGTTACATACAGATATTTGGTATTGTAAGGCTCGCCTTCTCTTTCCCATGGAAATTCATCATCAGAACATCCACTTGGAAATCCATTATATCCCATAGATAATATTTTATTGTCTGAACTTACAATACATGCTCCCACCTGAGAATTCGGGTCTTTGGAGCGCATTCCGGAAAGCTTTGCAACTCCCATAAAATACTCATCCCAGGATATATAATCTTTTCTCTTCCCCGTCATTACTTTCCTCTGCCTTTATTTATTCTCAGAATCTTCACTGTAACTATTTTCGTGTCTGAAACTTCGAAAGTGTGTTTTTTTATTTCGTACCGAAAATGCGGTCTCCTGCGTCGCCAAGTCCCGGTACAATATAACCATGTTCATTGAGACATTCATCTAATGCACCTACATAGATATCAACATCCGGATGTGCTTCGCTTAGTGCTTTTAATCCTTCCGGTGCAGCAAGCAGACAAAGGAAACGGATGTTATTTACTCCTTTTTCTTTTAACATCGTAATCGCAGCAATCGCAGAACCACCGGTTGCAAGCATCGGGTCTGTTACAAATACTTCTCTTTCTTCACAGTCTGCCGGAAGTTTACAGTAATATTCCACCGGTTTTAAAGTCTCCGGGTCACGGTACAGACCAATGTGTCCTACTTTTGCAGCCGGAACCATAGCAAGCATACCTTCTACCATTCCAAGACCGGCTCTTAAAATCGGAACAACCGCAAGTTTTTTTCCTGCCAGCTCTTTTACTACTGTTTTCTGAAGAGGTGTTTCAATTTCAATGTCCGTTAATTTTAAGTCTCTGGTTGCCTCATAAGCCATAAACATTGCAATTTCACTAACCAGTTCACGAAACTCTTTTGAACTTGTCTCTTTTCTTCTGATGATACCAATTTTGTGCTGAATTAACGGATGTTCCATAATTTTAATTTTCGCCATTTTCTTATCTCCTGTTTTCTTTGCAAAATTTTTAAGCCTGCTGTCTTAATTTTCCTGAATTCAATTTTTTTAATTTTTAATCTTCAATCTGGTTGATTCTTCTCTGATGTCTTTCTTCGCCTGAAAATTCTGTATTTAAAAAAGTATCTACGATTTTGATTGCAAGACCAGGTCCTACGACTCTGCCTCCAAGTGCAAGTACGTTAGAATCATTATGAAGTCTTGTTGCCTCAGCACAGAAGCAGTCTGTACAAACTGCCGCACGGATTCCTTTCATCTTGTTTGCTGCAATCGAAATACCAATTCCCGTTCCACAGATTAAGATTCCTTTTTCACACTCTCCAGACTGAATTGCTTTTCCTACTAATTTTGCATAAACCGGATAATCCACAGATTTATTATCGTAACATCCAAAATCTTTATACTCGATTTTACGTGCTTTTAAGTAAGCAATAATCTCCTGTTTTAATTCAAATCCCCCATGGTCGCACCCTAATGCTATCATAAGTTTTCCTCCTGTTTTTTATACTTTTATTACATGATGTCCCGCTGCCTTTAACAGACGGTTCATGATTGCCTGACCCATATTCGGTGTATCAAACGATTCCGAAAAAATCAAATTGACATTTTCACTGTCAAACTCTCTTAATATTCTAAATAAATGCAGACCGATGCTTTCTTCATCCTGTCTGCTTCCGATGCTTTTTACAACAGATGCATGATAAAGCATTTTTGTCTCATCTGTTCCGATAACACCAACGCGAAGACCTTCGGCTTCTGCTTTACGGCATTTCTCATTAATTGCCGCTACAACTGCTTCTGTTTCTCCTTCAATAATGGTCAACTCCGCTCTCGGGGCATAATGACGATACTTCATTCCCGGTGCTTTCGGTCTCACAGAGGCATCGGTAATCAAAAGCCCTTTATCCATTCGCACTTCTCCGATTACCTCTGCAATCATCTTCTGATTGATATAGCCTGGTCTTAAAATAACCGGAATTTTCTCTGTAAAATCTACAATCGTTGATTCCAGACCAATTCCAACTTCACCGCCATCTAAAATCATATCTACTTTGCCATTCAAGTCCTCTATTACATGCTCTGCAAGTGTTGGACTTGGACGTCCTGAAGTATTTGCACTCGGAGCTGCCACATATTTTCCGCCATAGCATATTAGCGCTCTTGCCACCTTATGAGACGGCATACGCACTGCCACACTTTCAAGACCTCCTGTTGTCTCAATCGGAACAATGTCTTTTTTCTTAAAAATCATCGTAAGAGGTCCGGGCCAATATTTTTCTGCCAGTTTTTTTGCGCCGTCCGGAACATCCTCTGCAATCTTATCCAAGTCTTCCAATTGGGCAATATGAATAATCAGCGGATTATCCGATGGACGGCCTTTTGCCTGATATATTTTTTCTGAAGAACGAGCATTTAATCCATCTCCACCCAAACCATATACTGTCTCTGTCGGAAATGCCACAAGCCCACCGTTTTTCAAGATTTCTCCAGCTTCTTTTATTGCCGCTTCATCCGGATGTTCTTTATCTACTTTTACTATTTTTGTAATCACAATTACACTCTCTTTCTATCTTCACATACATCTTTATCATATCATAAAAGCGGTTAATCTTCCAGATATTTTAAAATTCCTTTTTCAACTGCCTTCGCCACTCTTTCTTGATACTCATCCTGCACTAACAGCCCCGCTTCTTTTTTATTACTTAAGAAACCACATTCCACAATATTTAAGATCCCCTCGCTTCTTTTTAAAAGATAATAAGTACGATTGGACTTCTCTACCCTTGGATGATCAATCTTTAATTTTTCATTCAATGCTTCTTGAATACATATTGCAAGCTTCTTCCCCTCTGCTGAACTTTCATAATAAAACACCTGCGGTCCACAGACCTGTTCATCCGGATAACTGTTCTGATGAATGCTGACTGTTAAAAGAGGGTGATTTTCTTTAATTATCTCACATCTTTTCTGCATATCCTGCACTTTTTTGTTTGGACTGTTTTCTTCATACAGTCCTTCGTCTTTTTTCCTTGTCATAATCACGTCATATCCAGCTGCCTTTAACAAACGTTCCAGCTTTTTCGCAATTGCAAGATTAATCTCTTTTTCTTTTAATTCATTTTGTCCAATCACTCCCGGGTCTATTCCGCCATGCCCGCTGTCTACAACAATTACTCCCTTGCTTTCTTTAGGTGTTCCATTTGCCAGCTGTGCCCCTTCTTTTGAAAGAAAAAAGACAGAAACCAGAAGAAGCAATGCCATAACAGTCTGTGCGATATGCTTTTTCATAAATAAAAAATCCTTTAAAGTATACTCTGTTAAGTATATGCTTTAAAGGATTTTTATTTTCTCAATCGAAATGATTCAGAACTTCTAAAAAATTATTCTTCTTCATTTTCCATCATGTACTGGTCTTCCTGATTTAAGAGTTTTGAAATCTGAAGCGCAATCTTTTCATCTTCATCCAATGCCTCGCTGTTTTCTTCTTCTTCCTCTTCCTCCTCTTCAAGCGGAGTCAGCTCCAAGTCATCTAAATTTTCATCTAAATCATCGAGTGCATCCAAGTCTTCGTCTTCTTCATCTAACGGTTCGATTTCCTGTGTTTCTTCTGTTTCTGCATCTTCAGTCTCTGCTTCCGCTTCTGTTTCAAGCTCAGTTTCTGTTTCTACTTCTGCCTCTACTTCTGCCCCTTCTTTCTCTGTTTCCGGCAGAAGTTCACTTTCCACACCTTCCATTTCAGCAAAAGAAGTCGGCATTGCATCAATGATTTTATGTACTTCGCTATAGGAATCTGCGAAATGCTTCTGTGCACTGTTGATCAAATCTACAATCTGGCTCATCTCTTCCTGTAATGCCAGGTATTTTTTCTTTCCATCTAAGAGTTTGCCATCAATTTCTAACTCTGCATCGGCAATTTTCTGCTTTGCTTCCGCTTCTGCATCGGCAACCATCTTGTCGCATTTTTCCTGTGTTTCTTCAATCATTTTGTCCGCTCTTAACTGTGCTTCCAACGCAACTCTTCCGATGGTTTCATAATTATCTACATATTTCTGGTATTTTTCCTGAATCTCTCTTTCCAGACGTTCCTGATTGGCTTCTTTTAATTCCAGTCTTTTCTGCAGTTCAGCAATTCTTTGTTCTTTTTCTTCAATCTCTTTTTTGAAGGCAAGCTGCTGCTGAGCTGTTTCATCTTTCATCTTCTGTACTTTTTCCTGTACGTCATCCTTATCAAATCCACCCATTAATGTTGTTTTAAACATTTCTTCTGCCATATCACTGTCTTCCTTTCTATTTTTGCAAAATAATTTTCATTACATTTTACGGATTTTCTACTTAAGGTACTGCTCAATCAAATCCCATACGCTGTTACGCTCCAGTCCCAGTTTCCATTCCGCCACTCCTGCCAGCTCATATTTTTGAAATAACTTCAGCTTTTCTTCCAGAGACTGTTCATCTTCCAGCCACATCTGGTATTTTCCGCTTCCTGTTTCCAGTTCTGCATAGTTCTGTGAAGTTTTTTCATCCCAAGCAGAGGTCATTCCCATATTTTCTACTGACTGTCCAGCCTGACTCATTCCAAGAATTTCACTCGTCACACTGCCAGTAGTATCAGTATACCACATTCTGGTGTAAAATGGCATTCCATTAATTACTTTATTTGCAGGAACTTCTTTTAAAGTCTGCGTAATCCCTTTTTCCACAAACGGAAGAGATGCCACCGAACCGGCTTTTTCTGAGCCTTCCGTATGTTCATCATATCCCATAATAATCACATAATCTGCTACAATCCCCTGCTCTTTACGATTATAGTAAGTTGTAAATTCCGGCACCGGATCATCCACAGATAACACAAGCTGATTTTTCCTGCATCCGATAGAAAGCTCACGGATAAACTGAATAAAATGAGGGGCTTCCTCTTTCGTCATAGACTCAAAATCCACATTAATTCCATCCAGTCCAACCCGTTTTGCTTCTGAAAGAAGCATCTCTACCAGATGATTTCTTGAAGCGGTATTTGAAAGCGTTGCAAGTGTACTGACACTCGAATTAAAATTATCGACCAGCCCCCAGACTTCCTTTCCGGCCTCATGCGCAGTCTTTACATAATCCGCACTTGCAAGCGAAGAAATTGCACCATCTGTTCCGGTCACAGAAAACCAGGTAGGGGAAAGCACATTAATTCCCTTTGTTCCGGAAAGTACTTCTGATAATGCCTTATTTGCATCTTCGGAAGTTACCTGATGCCAGGCTAAATTAATTTTATAATCTCTGGTCAGGCTTGTATAAGTTTCATTAAATTCGCCCTGATACTCGATTTTCTCTTCCTTTGCATCTGAAATACTGTCATTTTTGATATAACCGTCAAATCCATCTTCCGTTGCAACTCTTGACCATTCATCCAGTGTCTCCAGCAGAACCAGTTTATCCTTTTTCTTAACATCGGTTAGAATTTCACTCTTAATTCCACCGCGATAACGAACTACCGTATCCTCTGTTACTGTTACCGTTTTTTGTGTTCCAAATTTATAAGAAATAATCACTTTATCCGGATTCTCACTCTTTGTCACCATAATCTGCATGTATTGTTCGATAAATTCCAATGCCAGATATATGGTATCCTCTTTTTCACAGATAATAGGATATTCTTCTGTCTTTTCTTTTCCTCCGGCAGTATAAGTATTACTGTCCGGTGAAATTGAAATCACTTCTGACGGTGTTGAATAAAGCATCTTTTGATTTGCTTCATCCCAGTAGAAACGTCCACCTAAAACATCGGATACTGTATCATAATCCAGATAAATATGTCCGTCTATCATTTTCGCTTTTCTATCACTGACTGTGTTTTGCAAAACCAGAGCGACATCGTCATCCGAAGTCAGCCCATAATAAGTGCGAACGTCCATCCTCTCATCCGACGGAGTCATTCTTTTGATAACTGCGGTTAAAGCACCCACACATCCAACCAGTACAATCAATAAAATCACAACAATGACAGGAACCATTTCTTTTCTTTTTTTTCCACTCATTTTGCGCTCCTTATCTTCAAATTCTTTTTCATTATAACATACTTTTCGCTTCCGTCATTATCTTTCTTCGACAATTTATGTTTTTTTAAGATTCAGAGAAAATCAAAAAGACTGCTACTTTCCGAATTTTTATTCATGAAAGCAGCAGCCTTTCTTTTATGCCTAAGCGGGGACCTATAGCATTTTATTTTTATGTTTCTTCTTTTTTTAATTTTATCAAATCAAATTCAAGCCGTTCCACTTTCCCCCTTTCATTCTGCACATAATCCCGCATATAAGTACCTTCTTCTTCAATCATGCAGGCATGCACGATTTCTTCCGGCGTACTTGGTTTTCCGTTCAGCCACAGCGGAATTCCTTCTGTTTGATAGGTTTCCAGTTCACGCCCAAGCGGGGATGGTTCTTTTTCTTTGCTCATACACTTTTTCTGCCTTTCTGTATTTGTGTATTCACAGAATACATATTTGTGATATATGATAACAGCAGAAACAAAATAGCAGATATGTAACATTCTGATATTTGGCACAGGCGCAAATCTCCTTACAGACAAAAAAGCTTTGACGTTTTTTGATTTTTTTATATTCTTATGTTTATGCTCTTATATTTTGTTCTTTCAAATTGGAAATTTCTACAGACATTCTGAATGAATGTTCCGATTTAACCAGATGGTTATATGATTAGAAAATTGTCTCAGATTATTTTGATTTGTTTCTATAAATGAATTTGTTTCTAGCATTAATTCATTTGCTTTTATTCTATTTGGCTTTCGACTAAATAAAGGATTTGAAGTTTTTTTATCCTCCTTTCCATAAAACCTGCCCAGCCTTTTTATCTGTAGTATTACTATACCATGCTCCCCGCTTTCCCACAAGCATT
>OODC01000800.1_pt1 | contig 17565 bp, 17 predicted proteins | sample 1671711 | NCBI WGS metagenome assembly OODC01 (sample SAMN06348184, study PRJEB24527) | human gut metagenome | reverse complement strand
ATATATGATACATATTGTTTTACAAAGTAATTAAATGGGAGAGAAAAATATGAATGAAAAGTTTGACTGGAAAAAGTATCTGACATTAGACAATATTGAAAGATATGCGCCTGTTGCAGCATTCTTTCCAATAGGAATGTCTATTGTAACAAGCATTGTAGGCGTTGTATTATCAATGTTTTTTGGATGGTTTGCAGTAGGATATATTATACGCAACATCCTGGTGGGGTTACTAAGAATTATTTTTTGTGCTGGCTCTATCGGTGCAGCAGCAGGTCTTGTTTATGTTGCACTTAAGACAAAGGATACGAGTAAGGTGAATACCTGGATAGCACCAGCAGCAGTTATATGCTCAGCGATTTCATGTATCGGAATAGCATTTCATGTAGGTGTACTTGGCTGGCTCTTTGGAATTATTTCAGTAGTTGCAGGAGTAGAGCTTCTTGCAAGGATTACCATTGCAGCTAATCCAATGGATACACCATTTAATCCGGGTGGAGCATTTGATGTATATAAGAAATATTATGAGGATTATAGAGCTAAGAATCCAACAACAAAGGACTTGGAAAAGACAGAGGTTATTAATCCTGAGATGTCATACTTTGATGGAAACGGAGCAGAGTTATTTGGATATACTATATTAGGAACTATAATCTGTGTAGTGACATGTGGTATAGCAGCACCATGGATTATATGTAAGATATATAGCTGGAAACTTAGTCATACAGTTATTAATGGCAGAAGATTAACCTTCGATGGAACTGGAGCTTCACTTCTTGGACATTGGATAGTGTGGGAGCTTTTGACATTGGTAACCTGTGGTATATATAGCTTCTTTATGTATGTAGCTCTTAGAAAGTGGGAGATGAAGCATACATATATTGATGGTGAGGCAGTAGTTCCTAATGAAAGCAGTTCATACTTTGATGGTAACAGTTTTGAGTATCTTGGTTATGCTGTTCTTGGAGGAATCCTTACCTGTGTAACATGTGGCATAGCAACACCTTGGGCAGTATGTATGATACAGAGATGGGACGTTAAGCATCAGAATATTAATAACAGAAGACTTGTGTTTAGTGGTACTGGATTAGGCTTTCTTGGAGAGTATATTATTATAGCACTTCTAAGCCTGATTACCTGTGGTATATATTCATCATGGGGACAGGTAAGACTTCTTAAATATATAACAAGACATACAGATTTTGTTGATTAATCTGTCGCATATAAAAACATAATAAAAAGCAGCCAGCGCATTAGCTAAAATGCGGGCTGCTTTTTTATTGCTATCTTATCAAATATGCGGTGTATTATGTTATTCTGTGGCTCGAATACAACAATACCATTGTGGCAGTTAAATAGTCTGTATATGTATACAATTATAAATGCGGCAAGAATGATTGCAAAAAGCGTATAATACAGCTTTTTGTTAAGCTTTTTTCTTAGCATGAATATTATAAGTGCAACTGGTGGAAGGAAAAAAAGTGGATGGTACATAAATGCGGTATTAATATCAAAATGAAGTAAAGCAATCCACGCCCGTGTCATACCGCAGCCAGCACAGGATATGCCTGTTATATATTTTATAGGGCAGGTTATTCCCATATATTGCATAATTCCATATGCTATAATAACCATAATTATTGATATTATAACTGTTTTCACTTGTTTGATATTTTTCATAATTAAAGTCCCCCATCTGCCATATGTGGAAATCTGCTGCCATTGGCCTGACTGGCAGCAGACAGGCATCAAATCCCTAGATGAATAGAAATATATGTCTTGGTCAAAAAAACACGATTTTGATAAAAGCATACCACAATATACAGCTGATGTGAACTGCCGTATATAAATCAGCATATACAAAGTGCTGTATATAAATTAACATATACAAAGCTGCTTGTATAAACATGTACTACTGGTACACATCCCCCTAGCCACTATTCGCATATCGTCAGATTATCATCCCGCTTTTATACTAATATTTTGACCCTGTCAATTTAATTATTAACAAATTATAAACTTTAGCACTCACCTCTTTACATTGCTAACAATAAAGACTATAACATAGTCAGAACAAAGGAAGAGGAGTTAAAGAATTAAGAGATTGAATAGTTAATATCCTTTACCTGATGTTCCAAAAAACAAGGTAATAGTTCAGATGAATATGTAATCCTTTGGATTTGATGCAGAGTTTTTATATCAGGTCCGAATGAACGAAAGGTTCAGCCGAACAGATAGTTTATTAAAAAGGAGAGATGACTTATGTTAATGCCTAGTATTTTTGGAGAAAACTTATTTAACGATGATTGGATGGACTTTGGATTTCCAGAGGTTGACAAAGCTTTATATGGTAAGCATGCGAGCCATGAGATGAAGACAGATGTTAAGGAAACTGATTCAGGTTATGAAGTAGATATTGATTTACCTGGATTTAAGAAGGATGAAATAAATGTACAGCTTGATAACGGATATCTTTCAATAAGTGCTGCTAAGGGACTTGATAAGGAAGAGAAGAATAAAGAAGGTAAGTACATCAGAAAAGAGCGTTATGCAGGTGCTATGAGCAGAAGCTTCTATGTTGGTGATGCTCTTACACAGGAAGATATAAAGGCTAAGTATGAAAGTGGTATACTAAGACTTTCTATTCCTAAGAAAGAAGCTAAGCAGGTTGAAGCTACAAAAAGAATTGCTATTGAGGGATAATGAAAGCATTAATTATGAGAATAATTAAAGCAGCTTTGATTAAAAATATTTAAACTTTAAGTTTATGTGCCAGAGATTAGATTATATATTTAATCTCTGGCACATTTTATATACAATCTAAAAAATAATTGTTAAAATGTATTTGACATATTTTTGGAATAGCCATAATATAAAATTATCCATTATAATCGTGAAATTTAAAATAGTGAATATGTTCATTGGGAGGTGTGTATGGAGAGAAATATATTTAAAGATTATGCATCCAACGAAAACAATGCAGACTGGGAAAGACATATAGAAAGGCAGGCACCATTATATAAGCGCAAGGATGATATACGTTCTGAATATGAGCGTGATTACACACGTATACTTCATTCACTTGCATATCGTAGATTGAAGCATAAAACACAGGTATTTTTTAATATAGATAATGATCATATATGTACACGCATGGAGCATGTACAACATGTTGAATCGGTAAGCTGTACAATCTCAAAATTTCTTGGCTTAAACACTGATCTTACAAGAGCTATTGCTATGGGACATGATCTTGGACACGCTCCATTCGGACACGAGGGAGAAGTTGAACTTACAAATATTCGTAACGAGCTTGGACTAGATGCCTTCTGGCACGAGAGAAACAGTTTAAGAATGATAGATAAGATAGAACTGCTTCAGGATAATAATAAAAATTACCAGAATCTTAATCTCACATATGCGGTAAGGGATGGAATAATCTCACACTGTGGTGAAGTTGATGAAAACGGAATCAGGCCAAGAAAAGAAAAAATAGATCTTGATACATTTAAAATATCTGGACAATATCAGGCTTATACATGGGAAGGATGTGTAGTAAAAATAGCAGATAAGATAGCTTATCTGGGAAGGGATATAGAAGATGCCATCCGTATGGAGTTCATAGAGGATTCAGATATAAAAAAACTTATGGAAATATCCAGAACATATGGGGTAAAAACAATAAATACAACAGTTATAATACATAATTTTATAACGAGCATATGTGCTAACAGTACACCGGAATCAGGAATAAGACTTAGTGATGAACACAACGAAATGCTCAATTCTATTAAGAAGTTTAACTATGAAACTATATATATGAATCCAAAGTTTAATGTATATCGTAACTATGCAGCATTAATCATAAGAAGCATATATGATACACTTATGGAATCTTATGATTCAACAGACGGAGTAAACACAATATACAGGCTTTTAAAAAGAAAAAAATCATATCCACAGCTTATTAAAAATTTTGTGAAACATCTTCTTATATATTCTGATACTCCATCAGAGGTATATAATGATGTATATTCAAGGCTATATCCGGATACCTGTCAGGATGAAGCTTTGGAAGGAAGGCTAAAAGAGGAATATAAGAACCGCAGAATATATGGATTGTTTGAAACAGAACTTATATATGCCCAGGCAATTATAGATTATATATCTGGTATGACGGACAGATATGCAATAGAGATATTTAATGAATTGATACGTTATTAAATTTAAAGTGAATAAAAATTGCAAAAATTTCCATATATATGTATAATAATTATTATAAAAAACGTGTTTAATTTTTTACAAATGGGAGAAGAACATTATGAAATTTATGTATAGTCTTCTGATTATAATAGAGATTGTTCTTATGGGAATATGTGCGGTTAAGTCATTTGGTAAGAAAGGAAAGCTTGCAGAAATTGTTCTGTATTATGAGACAGTTGCTTTTGTATGCGGAATATTTTTCTGGTTATATGCTTTTTATCCGGATATTAAGGTGACAACACTCTGCAAAGGAGCAGAGCTTGCATGTTATGACTGGCTTGTGATTTTGCTTATGTATTATACGCAGTATTATACAGGATTGTTTAAAGAAATCCGTGCAGTAAAGATAGTAATGATATTATTTTCAGCAGTAGATTCTTTTGTTATGATTGCTAACGTATGGACACACAAGGTATTTACGATATCAGAAATAACTAACAGTGATATAATAATAGAATATGTCAAAGATGGATTTTTCTATCGTGCGCATTTTTTGTATAATTATATTGTTATAGTAGTTATCCTTATATCATTTATATTTATGATAGCAAAGGCATCAAGGTTTTACAGCTTCAGATATGAGGTCATATTTATAACATTATTTGTCGGTTTTATTCTTGATCTTGCAACGGTAAGGTCACAGTCAATATATGATATTTCAACTCTGATATATGGCTTTATGTCCATGATTATATATTATCTTACATTAAGCTATATACCTAATGAGCTTATAGAGAATACATTATCGCTTATTATTAAAGATATGAATAGTGGTATTGCATGCTTTGATATTCATGGCAAATGCATCTATTGTAATGATATTTTAAGAGAGCAGTATAATATAGGCTATGACTATGAACACATGGAGCATAAATACATGGCATGGCTTGAGAAAATAGGTGACAACAGAAAAGACAGTATGAAGTTTGAGACTTCTATTAACAGCGATAGTGGTAAGCGGTATTATGAGATAGCCTATAAAAGAACGTACGATGATAAAAAAGCCAGGTATGTGATTATTTTCTTTTTAATGACAGGACTGAAGAGGTTGAACTGCTTAAGTATGAAAAGTACAGGGCAACACATGATATGCTGACAGGTCTTTTAAACAAAGAACAGTTTTATATAGAAACTGCTAAGATGATAAAGGAACACATAGATACAAAGTATTGTATCATATGCAGTAACATAAAAGATTTTAAGTTTGTCAATGAATTGTTTGGTGTGGAAAAAGGAAATGAAATACTAAGAAAACAAGCGGAGTACATTAAAGACTTTGTAGATGAAGAAGTTGTTGCGGCAAGACTCCGTGGAGACCGTTTTGCCATGTGTATGCCAAAGGTCAGATTTGATGAGAAACTTATTGATAAGGCTATAAGTGGAATACAGGATGCTTTTAAAAATAGTTTGTTTCATATGCATATATTTTCGGGAGTGTATGATATAGAGGATGTTAATGAACGTGTGAGCATTATGTGCGATAAAGCAAACCTTGCCGGTGAAACTATAAGAAATGAATATAAGATTAATGTTGCATACTACACAGAACATCTTATGTTAAAGTCATTAGAGGAAAGAAAAATCATAGGAGAGTTTGACAGGGCACTTGATAATGAAGAGTTTGTTATGTTTTTGCAGCCACAGGTTGACTATGAGGGATATCCATATGGAGCAGAGGCACTCGTAAGATGGCAGCATCCTAAGAGAGGGTTACTTTCGCCAGGTATATTTATAGATGCATTAGAGAAAAACGGCTTTGTGTACAGACTCGACATATATATGTGGAATAAGGCAGCTAAACAGCTTAGTGAATGGAAGAAGCGTGGTATTGAAAAGTATCATATTTCAGTTAATATATCTACAAAAGATTTTTATCTTATAGATGTTTATGAAACATTTACAAGCCTTGTAGAAAAATATGATATAAGTCCGAAACTTCTAAAGCTTGAGATTACAGAAACAGCACTTATGTCAGATTTTGATAAGAATATACTTATTATTAAGAAGCTTCAGGATTATGGATTTGATATAGAGATTGATGATTTTGGAAGTGGTTATTCTTCTCTTAATATGTTGAAGGATATAAGTGCAGATGTACTTAAGATTGATATGGGCTTTTTACGTGCCTCAGAGAATGAAGTCAAGGGCCAGGATATACTTGAAAGTATAATAGAACTGGCTAATAAGCTTGGAATGAAGGTAATAACAGAAGGTGTGGAAAAGAAAAGCCAGCTTGATATGCTTAGCATGATGGGATGTAAGATGTTTCAGGGATATTATTTCTCAAAACCTATACCAGTAGATGAGTTTGAAGAAAAATATAAGCTTGGACAGGAATAATAAAATAATAGTACGAAGGAGTGTTTGGTTTATACAAAACATTTCTTCGTATTATTTTTTTATGACGACAGAGTTAAAAGAGACAGAGTTAAAAATGATAGTGCTAAAAGTGACAAAGCTAAAAGAATAAAAAGTAGTGACAGAATTGTGAAAAGTAGTACAATTATAAAGTAAAAAGCAAAAGTGAATAATGGGAGGATATTAAAGAAAGATGAAGAACAAGGCAGACAGTCTTATAAAGAAAACAATAGTATGTGTGGCCGCTGCTATATTGGTATTATGCAATGCTTTGATATCAGGGAAAATACCGGGTGTATCAGTATCTATGGTGAATAAGGCATATGCAGCACAGGAAAATGTTACAGACAAAAGCAGTGAGGCATTACAGATAAAGACATATAACGATCTTTTAGAAGCATCTACGCACACAGATGGAAGTTATATTCTTATGTCTGACATAGATATGTCAAGGGCAGGAGCAGATGGCTGGAAGCCATGGAATTTTAATGGTACATTTGATGGTAATGGACATACTTTATACAATATGGACATACATACTGTTACAGATATTACAGCTAAGACATATGATGGCAATCTTAAGGAATATGATACATATTTTGCAGGTTTTTTTGGAATAACAGATGGAGCGGTTATAAGTAACCTTAATATAACAGGAGCATATATAGAGCTTGGAGAACAGCAGGAACAGACACAAAAAAGTATATTTGCAGCTGTACTTGCAGGATACATGAACAATACAACTATAAGTAACTGTAAGGTGGAAGCTTCGTATGCAGCTCTTACCTCAGCTTCTAAAATGTGGGGAACAGCAGGCATAGCCGGCTTTGGAAATGGACTTATAGAAAATACGACATCAGATGTAACGCTTGTATGTACAGATGCAGACCCGGATGTTACAGACAGAGACGAACAGTTTATGGGTGGCATATATGCAGATGGTTATATAGATGTTAAGGACTGTACAGTAAACATAGATGGTTATATATCAGAAAGAGGCTATGTACACTCTGGCGGAATTGCAGGACTTTATATATTATATCCTGTATCAGGAAGCTATGTTGCCGATATAGCAGGCAATACAATTAATGGCATGATAACATTCTTTGAAGATAATGCAGACAGAAGGGCATATTGCAAGGCATTAGCAGGAGAAAGAATGAATGTGTATACAACATCAAGGGATAACACAGATAATTTTACAAGAAATGAGATATATGATTATACACAGGTGCTTAAGCCTGAAAACTATGAAAGAAAGCTATATACAGTAGATAATCCATATGAGAGCAGTGAAGCCTCTGCTATATCAGAAACAAAGGAAAATAATCCAACCAGTGTATCGTCTGGAGAACTCATTGAAGGAGTTAATGATAATGCCAGACAGGAAGAAAAGCCTGGTTTTAAGTTTGGAAGAAGAGTGCTTTTTAGTGGAATCAGTGAGGCAGCAAGAGCAGCTATCATAATAGTGATTGCAATAGCTGCCATTAGTGCATATTATTTTATAACACGATATATAAGACGAAAAAAATAATTTTAAAAGAGGAAGAATGGAGATTATTATGATGAATGGGCATGAAGGCAGCAGTATAGCAGCTGATAAATATAAGAGGGATTGTTATAAGGATTCATATGAACTTATTGAATTCATAGAGAAGAGTCCAAGTCCATACCATGTTATTAACAACATAAGAAGTATGCTGTCTGATATTGGCATGCAGGAGTTAAGTGAAAAGGATAAATGGAAGCTTAAAGCAGGACAGGGTTATTATGTTTTAAGAGGAGCCTCATCAATAATTGCTTTTACTATGCCGGAATATAAATATAAGGCATATAATATTGTGGCAAGTCATAGTGATTCACCATCCTTTAAGATAAAAGAAAAACCACAGATGCCAGGAGATAATCATTATGTAAGTCTTAATGTGGAAAAATATGGAGGAATGATTATGTCAACATGGCTTGACCGTCCTCTTTCAATAGCTGGCCGTGCTATAGCAGCAGATGGAAGAAATATAATGGAATATCTTGTAAATGCAGACAAGGATCTTGTCGTTATTCCGAATCTTGCTATTCATATGGACAGAAAGATTAATGATGGATACAGCTTTAATGCACAGAAGGATATGCTTCCTTTGTTTGGTGATGAAGCTGCCAGTGGGAAGTTTGATGAATACATTAAGAAGCTTATAGGTATTAAAGAACTTGAGTCATATGATATATCAACAGATCTTTTTCTTTATAACAGGGAAAAGGGTACTATATGGGGGTATAACGATGAGTTTATTTCAGCTCCAAGACTTGATGATATACAGTGTGCATACTCATCAGTAAAGGCATTTACAGAAGCCTATATTAACAGAAAAGAGAAAAAGGAAAAAAATGATTCCTGCGTTAATGTCTGCTGCATATTTAACAACGAGGAGGTTGGAAGCACAACACAACAGGGTGCAGATTCCACTTTCTTATCAGATGTACTTGAACGTATAAGCATAGCATCAGATATGGACAGGGAAGAATATATGATGGCACTTGCATCATCGTTTATGATATCTGCAGATAATGCACATGCAGTACATCCTAATCATCAGGAAAAGGCAGATCCAACAAACAGACCATATATGAATGGTGGAATTGTTATTAAGTATAACGGTAACCAGAAGTACGCAACAGATGCTGTTTCAGCTGCAGTGTTTAAGAGCATCTGCAAAAAGGCTGCTGTCCCATATCAGACATATGCAAACAGGTCAGATATAGCAGGTGGTTCAACACTTGGTAACATATCTGACTCACATGTATCTATCAATACTATAGATATAGGGCTTGCACAGCTTGCCATGCATTCGGCATATGAAACAGCAGGAGTTAAAGATACTACATATATGATAGAGGCATTGATGGAATTTTTTAATATGGGCATTTAAAGCTGCTGCTACAGCAGCAATGCGTATTGCTATCAGAATTTCTTTGAAAATGATATGTATGGCTTCTCTTCAAGCCGGCAGTTGGTAAAGAATACATTAACAGCATCTTTATATACACTCATATTCTGGGATTTTTTGATAGCTTTGGCTTCTTTCTTACAGTCAGCGAATGAATATTCCATATAACACCACATTTCTTTCATGCGGTGTATGGCATGTTTATCACCAGACATGATTTTAAGACGTTCTTCATATACCATATCATGCAGACGTTTCATATTAAGCCTGTCATCCTCAAGATTTCTTACATATGTTTCGGGGTTGTCACTTAAAAGGACATTGATAAGTCCAGGGTCAGCAACAAGACCTCTTCCTGCCATTATGCAGTCTGGATTGTAGTCATGTATGATATTAATAAAGTCACGCCTTGTAAAAATATCGCCATTATAGCATATAGGATTACGGCTTTCCTTCATAGCATACAGGAAAGCCTCTTTGTTTATATCACCTCTGTAATAGTCAGTACGTATTCTTGGGTGTATGATAAGTTCCTCAAGCTGGAACTTATTATAAATATCAAGTATATCATGCCATGCATCAGATGTTTCGACACCGATACGGGTTTTTACAGATACCTTTATATGATTGTCACATATATATCTGTCAGACAGTATTTCATATAATATGCGTTCAAGAGAATCCAGGCAGATAAGTATGCCAGCTCCCTTGTTTTTTGAAACAACAGTTCCAGATGGGCATCCTGCATTGAGATTGATCTCATCATATCCGAATTCATCATAAAGCATGTGGGCAGTCCATATAAAATCTGAGGAATTGTTAGTCATAACCTGAGGGATAGAGTTAATATGATTATTATCTCTTGATATGTCCCTCATTTCCTTTGCAAGAAATTTTTCACTTTTATTAGGAGATATGAAGGGCATAAAATATTTATCAATCTTATTATGACCAAAGAACTTATCATATGCATTTCTGAACATATAATCAGTTAATCCTTCCATGGGAGCCATATATACTTTCATCGGTTATGTGTATCCTTTCTTTTTTTCATCTGCTGTTTTGCAGCAATGGCAGCCGCAAACTCACGTGGTGCCAGCTTTGAGGCTATTACAGCAGCTTTCATTGTAAATGTAGGTACTATAGTAACCCTGCCTTTAAACATCTGTAAAAGCGCATAGGATGCACAATACTCAGCAGATATTCCTGGCAGTGCAAATTCCACACCGGCTGTGTTGTTAAAGTTGGTATCAACAGGTCCAGGGCAGAGCATACATATATGAACATTGCTATGTGCAGCCTTAAGTTCTCCATTTAATGAGGTTGTAAGACTTGTAACATAGCTTTTGGTAGCGTAATAGGTTGCCATATATGGTCCACCAGGAAGAAGTCCGGCACTTGATGCGACATTCATGATGTAACCACGGTTCAGCTTCTTAAATGAACGGAGCATATATTTAGTAAGAATATGCATAGCCCGTATATTAACATTTATCATTGAAATATCTTTTGCCATACTTGTTTTTTCAAAATCACCAATATCACCGAATCCGGCATTGTTTATAAATATGTGTATGTCACTTCGTTTTGACAGTTTTCTTCCAAGCTTTATGCAGCTTTTTCCATCTGATAAGTCACAGGTGTATATTTCACAATCAGTGTCAAGAGATGCAGCAAGCTTTTTTAAAGCCTTTGTATTGCGGGCTACAAGGATAAGATCATATCCAAGAGCACTGAGTTTTTTTGCCATCTCATATCCGATGCCAGAACTGGCACCAGTTATACATGCAGTACGTTTTTTCATATTAATCCTCATTTCTGCGCACATTTTTATAATAAGCCGTGTCTGATGCGCGTGGACACAGACTAAAAATATTATTTTGTGCATTACAATGCTTTGAATTTATAGTATAATAATAAAATATCAGGGTCAAAAGCCCCCGACTTTGATACCTACGAATTGCTCCGTGCTACGCACTCCCACAATTCTCCCCAATATTCGCATATCGTGGGATTATCATCCCACTTTTATGCTCATATCGGGGCGGGTCCCAAGGTCTTTCACCCACCTATGAGCAAGCTCATGTGGGTTTAGACCTTTTGACCCTGGTATCATATCATATTATCATATATGAAGCCGGTGGTCAAAGCAGGATAGCTGTAAGTGTAACAGGCAATATGGTTATAAAGTGTAACAGGAATGGAGATAGTCATGGTGATAAAAAATAAAACATTATTCCAGAAGGAATATGTTGAAGCGGCTATGCATGCTGCTAATTTTGATGATAACAAATACAAGTTTTTTAAGATAGTTTATAATATGTTTGGATTACTGTTTGGCATGGGATGTGTAAGATATCTTGTATTCCAGGTATTGGGGAGAGAAGAGGCTGACTGGTTCATGGTTGTGTTCTATGGATTGGCAGCAGCCATATTCCTGTATATAGGTATGGTAGGAATGGATAAAAGTAACAAAAGAAGATATCACAATACATATTCTAAAATGATAGGAATAACATTCACATATGAGATAGATTCGGAGGATATTATTGTTACAGATGAAGAGAATGACAGTGATACCTTCAAGTGGGATGAGGTTATAAAGTGGGCAGAGGACAAAGATAATATATATCTTTTTGTTTCAGCACATAATTGTCTTGTTATAAATAAGGATGGTTTTACCGAAGGAACTGCGAAAGACCTGAAAGAGCTTGTAGCTGCGGTTTTTGCCGTAAGAGGCGAAGATGATGAACAATAAACAGTTTAACGGATGATTAATTACGAAAGGGCAGGATAATATGAACTATAATAATATAAATAACAATACTTTGGATAACGATATATATAATAATCAAAAATATAATATAAGATTGTTAGATATTGAAGAGATTAAAAAAATATACAATGAGCATATAGTGACTGATTTTCCAGCATCAGAAGTTAAGCCACTAAAACAGATGCTTGAAAAAAGAGAGAATGACCAGTATTTTGTTTATGGCATGTATGAAAACAGAGAAGATTCCTGTGGAAGAAAATATGATGAGCTTGCAGGATATGCATACTTTATAAAATGCAGAAATCAGGATGTATATCTTCTTGACTATCTTGCAATCGTAAAAGATAAGCGTTCAAAGCACCTTGGCTCAGGATTTTTACAGCAGCTAAAGAAGCTTGCTAAAGATGATGGAAAATTACTTATACTTGAAGTTGAGAATCCGGATTATGCTGATGAGGGACCTGCAAGGGACTATATGTTAAAAAGAATAGGTTTTTATAGAAAGAATGGAATGAATCTTAGTGACACAAGCTGCTATTTCTTTGAAAATGAATACAGGATATTTTATGCAGGCGATGAGATTGAGGATAAATCACAGCTTGATAAGATAACGGATACTGTATACAGAGATTTTTTTGGAGATGCTTTTGTAGATGCGAATGTAGTGTTTCACTGATATGTTTTTATACAGGGTAATATAGTGTTTTACGGATAAATAAGTATTAATTGACAAGAGATATAATTAAAGTGCATAATAATCAATATGCGCTATGCATAAATATGCAGTATGTGATTATTGTATATGAATATAAATACTATGTGTACATGTATATACTTAAGAATAATGTTAAGGTATGGCTATCAACAGGCATATTAATACATCATGGCATACATATATGTGCAGAAACGGAGGATTACAATGAATAATCAGGAAATGATGGAACTGACAACGGTTGATAAGAGCGAGTTTGAAGAGCTTGTTAAGGAGTGTAAAAGATCTGGATCTATTGATCAGAATTTATATATAGAATACGATGTTAAAAGAGGTCTTAGAGATAGTAATGGTAATGGTGTCCTTACAGGTCTTACAGAGATATCAGATGTCTGTGGTAACGAGAATGTCAATGGTAGAAAGATTCCTGTAGATGGACGTTTATATTTTCAGGGCTACAATGTTGAGGATATAATAAAAGGCTGTACAACGGACAGATTCCGTTTTGAGGAAACTACATACCTGCTTTTATTTGGTAACCTTCCTACAGAAAAGCAGTTAGGAAGCTTTTTAAGAATACTTGCAGATCTTCAGGAGCTTTCAGGGGCATTTATCCGTGATGTCATCATGAAGGCAACAAGTACTAACCTTATGAACTCTCTTATGAAGAGTATATTAAGTCTTTATTCATATGATGAGAATCCAGATGATATATCTATTCCTAATGTACTCAGGCAGTCACTTCAGCTTATAGCTAAGATGCCGCTTCTTACGGTATATGCTTATCAGTCATACAGACATTTTAAGCTGGATGGAACTCTTATGATAAAGAATCCTAAGAAAGGTTATTCAACAGCTGAGAATATTCTTTATATGTTAAGAGATGATGGACAGTTCACAGAACTTGAAGCAGAGGTTCTTGATATATGTCTTGTGCTTCATGCTGAGCATGGTGGTGGTAACAACTCAACATTTACTAACCATGTTGTAACATCCTCTGGTACAGATACATATTCAGCTATGGCAGCTTCTATTGCATCTCTTAAGGGTCCTAAGCATGGTGGTGCCAACTTAAAGGTTCAGGAAATGTTTGCTGATATTAAGGAACATTGCAGTGACTGGAATAACAAAGAAGAGATATGCAGCTATCTTAACAAGATTCTTGATAAGGAAGCATTTGACCATGCTGGACTTATATATGGAATGGGACATGCTGTATACACAAACTCAGATCCAAGAGAGGTTATTCTTAAGAATTTCGCAAAGAAGCTTTCAGATGAGAAGGGCATGCAGAAGGAATATGCACTTTATGAGACAGTAGAAAAAGAGGCTGGACAGCTTATTATGGAGAAAAGAAAGATGTTTAAGCCAGTATGTGCCAATGTGGATTTCTATAGTGGTTTCGTATATTCTATGCTTGGAATACCAGAAGAAATGTTCACACCTATGTTTGCAACTTCACGTATATCAGGCTGGTGTGCACATCGTCTTGAAGAGCTTGTTAATGCTGGTAAGATTATACGTCCGGCTTACAAATATGTTGGATGGCACAGAGACTATCCTAAGATGGAAGATAGATAGTAAAAACAGGGCTGTATCAGGGAAATATTCAGTGTGGTACAACTTTTGTTACATTAATAATAATAAGCGAATGTTCAATTACACTTAAAAATATTAAGTATAATTGAATCGATATTTACAACATAAGAAAATTATATGACAGCAATATTTATTGTTAAGCTGTACAGTAGTGGTGTTATACTATAGCAGAAAGAAGCAGCAGCCAGTATAAGTGTTGCCTTGTACAATACTTGTAGGTATGAATCATTACATATATTGCAACATTTATAAAGCTGCTAATAAGATAATAACAGAGGTAATAATCAAGATGTCACAGTATAAGGTAAGGAAGTTAAATAAGCCAATTAACTGCGTTGTAGAGGTGCCAGGATCTAAAAGTATCACTAACAGGGCGCTTCTTATGGCAGCATTATCTAACGGAGAGTGCAGGCTTAACGGAGTGTTGTTTAGTGATGATTCAAGATATTTTCTTACGAGTCTTATATCGCTTGGATATATAATCCAGGTGAACGAAGTTGAAAAATATGTGATCATAGAAGGTCATGGCGGAGATCTTCCAAGGAAGGAAGGCACTATTAATGTAGGAAGTGCTGGAACAGCAGCAAGATTTCTTACAGCTATGCTAGGACTATCAGATGGAAAATATACAATAGAAGCATCTGAACAGATGAAAAAAAGACCTATGCTTCCGTTGTTTGAAGCACTTACAGATATGGGTGCTGATTTTAAGTTCCTTGAAAAAAAGGGACATCTTCCAGTAGAAGTAACAGGAGCAGCTTTTGGTGGTAAAAAGCCAAAGGCGGAGGTATCTATAGATATAAGTGAAAGCACACAGTTCTTAAGTGCACTTATGATGACAGCGCCTATGCTTGAAAGTGGCTTGAAGATTAATATAACAAGTAAAAAGACAGATGGCTCATATATAAGAATAACATCCAATATGATGAGACAGTTTGGCTGTGAAGTAGACCATGAGGGCGCTGAATATGTGATACCTGCAGATGACAGTTATGTTGCAGGATCATACCAGATAGAACCGGATGTATCAGCAGCATGTTATTTTTATGCAGCAGCGGCTCTTACAGGTGGATATTGCCTTGTAAAGAATGTAAGAAGAACATCTATGCAGGGAGATATGAAGTTTCTTGATGTATTAAAGCAGCTTGGCTGTACAGTTACAGAGGAGCGGGAAGGTATAAGTGTTACGGGACCTGCAGAAGGTGAATATGATGGCGTGGATGTTGATATGAATGATTTTTCTGATCAGACCATGACGCTGGCAGCTATTGCACCATTTGCTAAGACTCCGACTATCATAAGAAATATCGAACATATCAGATTTCAGGAATCTGACAGAATCGAGGCTGTTGCTAATGAGCTTAACAGTCTTTGCATAGATATCAAAAAGGGCAGGGACAGAATCGAGATTTTACCAGGAAAGGTAAAGCCTGGTGTAGTTAAGACATATTCAGATCATAGAATGGCTATGGCATTTGCACTTATTGGACTTAAGGTGGATGGCATCATAATAGATGATTACGAGTGCTGTGCAAAAACATTTGAGAATTATTTTGAGGTACTTGAAGCTGCAACAAGAGAGTAGGGAAAGTTGTTTGATTAAATTCAAATTCATCTTTGACTTCATATTATTTATTGGTTAAGGAACTGGGGATTATTATGAATATTCTTATATACAAGTGGAAGGTGTTTAATCAGGCAGATGTTAAGTCGGCTTTTGAATATTTCGGACATTCAGTAGATATGTATGAAGAAAAGCCGCTGTCAAGTGACAGCATAACCGGCAGAAAAGAACATGATTATGTAATGCTTGCTGATGTATTCAGGGAATATGATGTGATATTTTCACTTAATTATTTTCCTCACGTTTCTGATATATGTGAACAGACAGGAAGAAAATATGTGGCATGGACAGTGGATAGTCCGCTTATATCGCTTTATCATCAGTCTGTATTTAACAGCTGCAACAATATATTTATATTTGATAAGTTTTTTTATTATGAATTAAAGCAGCTGGGAGTTAAGAATATATACTATCTTCCGCTGGCTGTTAATACAGACAGGCTAAACAGCCAGCTTAACAGCCAGACCAGGGAAGAAAAAGACCGATTCAGTGCTGATATATCATTTGTAGGGAGTATGTATCATAAGAATTCATATGATGATATAAAAGATAAGCTTCCTCCATATTTAAGGGGTTATTTTGATGCAGCTATGCTTGCACAGCTTAATATATACGGAGATAATATAATTGATGAGCTGTTGACAGTGGATATATTAAAGCAGTTATCAGAGTTTGTGGATTTCAGGCAGGATAAGAGGGCGTTTTCTGATATAAGGCTGGTTTTTGAGTCTACATTTCTTGGCTTTAAGCTTGCCAATATAGAACGTGTAAGAACGCTTAACCTTCTGGCAAAGAAAAACAAAGTTGCTTTATATACAGATGAGCAGGATACTTCACTTATAAACGTGGATTTTAAAGGGACGGTTGACTACATGAATGATATGCCAAAGGTGTTTAATAATTCATCCATTAACCTTAATATGACGATAAGAAATATCCGTACTGGCATACCACTGCGTGTATGGGATATACTTGGTGCAGGAGGTTTTCTTCTTACTAATTATCAGATAGAACTTACAGATTATTTTAAAAATGAAGAAAGTATTGTGTATTATGAGGATATGTATGACTGCTGTAAAAAAGCCGAGTATTATCTTTTACACGAAGATAAACGAAGGCAGATTGCTGCTAAAGGACATGAACTTGTAAGTAAGAAGCACAGCTACATAAACAGGGTAAAATATATATTAGATGTAATTGGTAAAATGTCGTAACCACAGAAAAACAGTGTGAAAAATATGTAATAAGATTATTATTGAATATAATTTTAAGTAGATACTTTCGTATTGAA
>OODC01000788.1_pt1 | contig 17733 bp, 19 predicted proteins | sample 1671711 | NCBI WGS metagenome assembly OODC01 (sample SAMN06348184, study PRJEB24527) | human gut metagenome | reverse complement strand
TATACAATTTTGAGATATGTTTTTCTGATTTGAATGTTATAATATTTAATTATACGAACTTGGATTGATGCATTGCTACGCAATTTATTCAATCCTCTAACATCTGAAAATTTTACAAATAATATATTATAATACCAGAGTTAAAAGGTCCAAACCCACATGAGCTCGCTTATAGGTAGGTTTAGACCTTGGGACCCACCTACGATATGAACATGAAAGTGGGATGATAATCCCACGATATGTGAATATTGGGGGGATTGTGGAAGTGCGTAGCACGGAACAATTCGTAGGTATCAAAGTTGGGAATTTTTGACCCCGACATCATATTATTATATCATGGTTAAAAAGGCATAAACCTACATGAGTTTATTTATAGGTAGATATGAAACCTTAAGACCCGCCCCAATATGAATATAGAGGAGGGATGATAATCTCACATTATGCGAATATTGTGTATGGTGCAATTTGCCAGTGGTACATATCTAGCATGTACCGAAGCATAGCGCAGACGTGTGAGTACGTAATATGAAATAATCCTAAGGTATTAAAGTCGTGGTCTTTCAATCACGACATCTTTAATATTTTTATAATACAATGTTTCACGTGAAACGTTGTTAAGCGTATATATCACATTGTGGTTATTAAAATTCTCTATATTAAGTCTGTATTAAAATAGAGAAAAAACTTTTAACTATTTAATGGAAAGAGGTTGAAAATGGGGAGAATTATAGCAATAGCTAATCAAAAAGGTGGAGTAGGTAAAACAACAACAGCTATAAATTTGTCGGCGTGTCTAGCCGAAGCTGGTCAAAAAGTACTTCTAATTGATATTGATCCACAGGGAAATGCTACAAGTGGGGTTGGTATTGATAAGAATAATATTGATAAAACAGTATATGATGTTATTTTAAGAGAATGCAGCATAGAAGATGCAATAATACATAATGTATATGATAATTTAGATGAACTGCCATCAAATGTGAATTTAGCTGGTGCAGAGATAGATTTAATAGACGTAGACAGAAGAGAGTACGTGTTGAAAGACGAAATCTCAAAGGTAAGAAAAAAATACGACTATATAATTATGGATTGCCCTCCTTCTTTAAGTATGCTTACTGTTAATGCAATGACAGCAGCTGATACTGTACTTGTTCCAATCCAATGCGAATATTATGCATTGGAAGGATTATCACAGCTTATGTACACAATTAATCTTGCAAAAAAGAAACTGAACAAGAAACTAGAGATGGAAGGTGTTGTTTTTACAATGTTTGATGCAAGAACAAATCTTTCACTTCAGGTTGTTGAAAATGTTAAAGATAATCTCAAACAAAATGTATATAAGACTATAATTCCTAGAAATATAAGATTAGCAGAAGCTCCAAGTTATGGAAAGCCAATCAATCTGTATGATACAAAATCAACTGGTGCAGAAAGTTATAGATTGCTAGCACAGGAAGTTATGGACAGAGATAAGAAAATATAAGACAAGAATAAAAATGTAAAATATTTAAAATGTATTAAGATAGGAGAATGAATATGCCAGCAAAAACAGGTTCAAAAACAAAGAGTAAAGGTGGATTGGGTAGAGGAATATCAAATCTTATTAATGTTGATGATGAAAATGAAAAGAAAGAAGATAATGTGGTAGTTAAAGAAGTGGTAAAGGAAGTAGTTAAAGAGGTTAAAGTTCCATCTGAAACTAAAGTAAAATTATCACTTATTGAGCCTAACAAAGACCAGCCAAGAAAGGCTTTTGATGAAGATGCTTTGATAGAATTATCAGAATCTATTAAACAGTATGGAGTTTTACAACCACTGCTTGTTCAGAAAAAAGATAATTATTATGAAATAATAGCTGGTGAGAGAAGATGGAGAGCAGCAAAACTTGCAGGTGTTAAAGAAGTGCCTGTTGTAATAAAGGATTATTCTTCACAGGAGGTTATGGAAATAGCTCTTATTGAAAATATTCAAAGAGAAGATCTTAATCCTATAGAAGAAGCTAAGGCTTATCAGAGACTTATCAAAGACTACAGATTAAAACAGGATGAGGTTGCAGAAAAAGTATCTAAATCAAGAGCAGCTATAACTAATTCCTTACGACTTTTAAAATTAGATGAACGTGTCCAGGATATGGTTATGGAAGGAAAAATCAGTAGTGGTCATGCAAGAACTATTATATCTATTGAAGATAAAGATAAACAGTATATGATAGCTCAAAAAATATTTGATGAAAAGTTAAGTGTGCGTGAAGTGGAAAAATTAATGAAAACACTTGATGCACCCGAAAAAAAAGAAAAAAAACTTCCAGCAAATGATTTTGTATATAGAGATCTTGAACAGAAATTAAAAAATATAATGGGAACACAAGTTATTATAAAAAATAAGAGCAATAATAAAGGTAAAATAGAAATAGATTATTATTCGCAGGCAGAACTTGAAAGAATATATGATTTATTAAAGAAAATAAATGAATAAAAAGCGAAAAAGGTGAATAAAAAGTATATTTATGTATATATGTATTTGCACACTTACTCATTATGGACAAAATACATTATAAATAAACAGATAAATAAAACAATAAAAAACAGGAAGGAGAAAAAATGTTAGATGTATTTGGCTTATTTAGCGTTGAAACGCTATATGTATTAATAGGAATAATTGCATTGCTTGTGATAGCTATTGTTCTATCAATAGTTGCTATAGCAAAGTCTTCATCAATGAAAAAGAAATATAATAAAATGATGGAGGGCTCTGATGGAAAGAGCATAGAGCAGATAATAAAAGAATATACAGATGATGTTAAGCTGCTTAAAAGTACTTATGAAGATAACACAGCTGCTATTAAGGATATATATGAAAAGCTGCAGTATACATTCCAGAAAATTGGAATTGTCAAATATGATGCATTTCATGAGATGGGTGGAAAACTAAGTTTTGCGTTGTGCATGCTCGATAATAACAACAATGGTTATCTGGTTAATGTAATGCACAGTAATAATGGATGTTTTGCATATGTAAAGGAGATAATTAACGGAGAATCATTTATAGAACTTGGTGGAGAAGAAGAAAAGGCACTTAAGCAGGCAGTAGCTGGAAGAATGGGTGATGAAGAATTGAGCCAGGAAGTAAATGATATAGTGAATAATGTTAATCAGAAATAAAAAAACTTTGATAATGATATAAAGCAAAACACAAAACGTAAGTAATAAAAAATAAAAAGAATACAATGAAAATACAAAAATAACTATAAAAATAAATAAAACGTGAGAATAAAAAGTATATTAAAAAGTATGCAATAAAGTACTGGAAATTATGTATAAAAAGGTGCATAATTAGTAAAGTATAATTATGAATACGAAATAATGGAGGAAAGTATGTTAGATTTAAAGTTTGTCAGAGAAAATCCAGACATCGTAAAGCAGAATATTAAGAATAAATTTCAGGATAGAAAGTTACCTTTAGTTGATGAAGTTATCGAGCTTGATGCACAGGCAAGAGCTGCACAGACAGAAGCCGATGAATTAAGAGCTAATAAGAATAAGCTTTCTAAGCAGATTGGTGCACTTATGGCTCAGGGTAAGAAAGAAGAAGCTGAGGATGTTAAGTCTCAGGTTTCAGCAAGTGCTGACAGATTAGCAGAGCTTGAAGCTAAAGAAGCAGAACTGAATGAAAAAGTTACTAAGATTATGATGACTATTCCTAATATCATAGATCCATGTGTTCCTATAGGAAAAGATGATAGTGAGAATGTAGAAGTCGAAAAGTTTGGTGAACCAGTTGTTCCAGATTATGAGATTCCATATCATACAGAGATTATGCAGAAGTTTGATGGTATTGATCTAGATGCAGCTGGTAAGGTTGCAGGTAATGGTTTCTATTATCTTATGGGAGATATAGCAAGACTTCATTCAGCAGTTATATCTTATGCAAGAGATTTCATGATAGATAGAGGTTTCACATATTGCATACCTCCTTATATGATAAGAAGTAATGTGGTTACAGGTGTTATGAGTTTTGATGAGATGGATGCAATGATGTATAAGATTGAGGGAGAAGATCTTTATCTTATCGGTACAAGTGAACATTCTATGATTGGTAAATTTATTGATACAATAACACCAGAGGAAGAACTTCCAAAGACTCTTACAAGTTATTCACCATGTTTCAGAAAAGAAAAAGGTGCACATGGTATAGAAGAAAGAGGCGTATATAGAATCCACCAGTTTGAAAAGCAGGAAATGATAGTTGTATGTAAGCCAGAAGACAGCAGAATGTGGTTTGATAAACTCTGGAAGAATACAGTGGATCTTTTCCGTTCACTTGATATTCCTGTAAGAACACTTGAATGTTGTTCAGGGGATTTAGCTGATCTTAAGGTAAGATCTATAGATGTAGAAGCATGGTCACCAAGACAGAAGAAGTACTTTGAGGTTGGTTCATGTTCTAACTTAGGAGATGCACAGGCAAGAAGATTAAAGATAAGAGTGCAGGGAAAGGATAAGAATAAGTACTTTGCACATACACTTAACAACACATGTGTGGCACCTCCAAGAATGTTAATAGCATTTTTAGAGAACAATCTTCAGGCAGATGGAAGTGTAAAGATTCCTAAGGTACTTCAGCCATATATGGGTGGTAAGACAGAGCTTAGCAAGTAAGTATAATATTATTATTGAAAATGCATGATAAAATGTGATTGTTAAAAGTAGAATTTGGCAATGGCTGAGATATCAGGTTTGTTTCGTTACTTTTTAATTCACGCAATCCTTGCAGCAGGATAATAAAATAACAGAAAAAATACCGTGCCATTATTAAATAATGACACGGTATTTGATATATAGAAAGATTTGTGTTATCTTTATAAATATATAAGCAGGGGAATATTGAGTGTGGAGTTTATTAAGTTGTTTAAATGGGAAGTAGCTCGCAAGCGGAAATGGAGTATGTATGAAAAAGGTTAAGGTAAAAAGTCTTAAGGGGAATGAGATATTAGCCCTTCCTATAGTGACAGATGGTGGCACGGTACTTATACATGCAGATGTTGAGTTGAAGCCGGAGCTTATAAACAGAGCAATACGCCTGGGAATAAAGTCTCTTTATATAAAGGATTACCCTGAGGAAGTAATAAATAAAGAAAATTATAATCATATAGTTATATCCTCAGAAGACGATTATGATGATGTTTATAATGAAGGTCAGGATGTTAGCGATAGTGAATGTGCTGATGTAAAAAATGAAAAAAAGACTGAGTATAATAATAAATATATAGAAAATCACATTTATAAGGTAGAAGAAACTGCTATTAATTCAAGAACTATAATAAAAGATGTACTTGAGAAGCATATATATAGACATAATAGTGATTTAAAGATTATAGGTGAGCAGGCTGAAAAGATAATAGAATCAGTCATAGAAGAGCCTGAGGTTATTACAAATATAACTGAGATGAGAAATATTTCTACTGATATGTACACACATTGTATAAATGTATGTGCTTTATCAACTATCATGGCATTAAGATTAAAGATGAGTGAGAAGCAGGTAAGAAATATATCTATAGGTGCAATTCTTCATGATATAGGACTTAGATATATTAAAGTTCCATATATGAATACCAATGAAACATATATGAATGTAAAGGATGCACTGGAATATAAGAAACATACAATATTTGGCTACAGTTCTTTGCAGGATGAGGGATGGATACCAGATATTGCAAAAGAGATTATTCTGCTTCATCATGAAAGAATAGATGGAAAGGGCTATCCATTCCAACATAAGGGCGATAAAATAAAGACCGAAGTAAAACTGGTATCTTTATGTGATGATTTTGAGAGTTTGATAAGCGGAGTTGGTTCAACAAAGCTTAAAATATATGAAGCAATAGAATACATAAAGGCTAATCAGGGTATTAAGTATGATGCCACAATAACGGATAAATTGCTTGAATCAGTTGCTGTATATCCAGTGGGAATAAATGTTATAACAAGTGAAGGTGAAATGGGTGTTGTTGTAAGACAGAATCATAAGTTTACGGACAGACCAGTTATAAAGATGCTTAAGCATGCAGATGGTTCCCAATATAAGGATGACGTAGAGAAAGATCTTATGAAGTATCTTACATTGTTTATAGTAGATACGGAGTAGATTTTATTAAAGATTGTATAGTTAAAATATGTGATATATGTGTATAATAAATATGTCATATGGGACTATAATAAAATAAGATATATATCTATAAATAGAAGGATAGTTATGAATTTATATATAAGGGCTATAGGGTTCCAGTATCTTGATGCGGATTTTGAAGAAGAGATGATTCACGCAGGAATATTAGACAGTATAGAAAAGGGTTTTGTTATAAAGAATACAAAACTTAACAGAGGAGCCGTAATAGTAAGAGTAAGTGAATCAACAGGATTGTATATATATGGAAGATTCAAGGGTGATGAGTTTATATATGAGTATTATTTTCCTTTTATACTTGGGAAAACAAGCTGTGACAATGATGAGATAACCATTGAAAGGCATCTTGATAAGGAGTCGTTTGCAGTTGTATGTGATGAGTCAAGAACAGGAGTTACTCTTATATTTTATCTGCAGAATGTTATGGATTATCTTGAATTTATATTTGATAAGAATGGGCTTAAGCAGAAAGAGTATAATATTGATAGAAAAGGTTCCGTATATAGAATACCTATTAAAAATAAAAAGGTAAGTCTGACTGCACTCTCTATAGGTGGCATGATACTCCTGCCTTCTCACAGAAAAATAGAACCAGTAAAGGCGAAGAAGGAACAGGATGAAAGGGAAAAACTTATACAGGCAGCTAAGAAGGGTGATGAGACAGCAATAGAGAATCTGACAATTGAGGATATTGATACATATAATGAGCTGTCACAGCGTATATTAAAAGAAGATGTATTTTCAATAGTTGACTCATCGTTTATGCCTTGTGGTGTTGAATGTGACCAGTATCAGGTTGTAGGAGAAATATTAGAGCTTGAAGAGGAAATAAATCACTACACGAAGGAAACTGTATATATTATGATTATTGAATGTAATAATCTTAGTATGACAGTTGCTGTAAATAAGGCAGATCTGCTTGGAGAACCTGCGGTTGGAAGAAGGTTTAAGGGTCAGGTATGGCTGCAGGGAAGTGTTGCATTTAATGGGTAACAGATAAAATATAAAATTAAATGTAAAATTGAGTGTAAATTTTAAGGTGTATTTTAAGCAGATTATTTGCAGATTATTTGTAGATTATTGAAATATATGTTTGCCACGTATATGTAAATGTGGTATAATACCTAAGGTTTTATCAGTTGGTAGAGTGATAGAACCTGTATAGAAGTTCCTTTAGTTAAATGGATATAACGGCCCCCTCCTAAGGGGCAGTTGGGGGTTCGATTCCCCCAGGGAACATTATTGAATTTTGGAAGAGTCCGTTCAGATTAGATACATACAATCTAGTCTGGACGGATTTTTTGTGTGAGCAATGAGTCAAGGTTCCCTGTATATTGATTTTTTGACTGAAATGTGTACAATATAAAATATACTATCTTTTTAAGTCGATGACATAAAATTAATATACAGAACAGTGTGTATTGAGCGGATCGTTGACTTGAATCAGATGCATTTGAGCGTGGAAAGTAAAATCGAAGCAGCAGATGCACACAAGAGAAGGGGATATCTGTCAGAGAGTAATTTCATCAATCTGTATACGTTTGCCGGTATACTGAACGGAATGTGGTCCTGCGTAGACGAGTGAAAAAAAGATAAAGAAACCGGTAGCATTGAAAAGTTCCTGTCGGACAAGAAACGCGTACAGGAAAATGTTCATGAATTGGGAAAGTACAGCTTTTGCGAAAAAGGTGAGAATGCCTATATTCTGAGTATAGGAAACCATCGCTTTATTACGTTGCAATTCTCTTTGGAAAAGGCAAGAGGCACTTTGTATGGGAACGTCGGTGCGGCCAATATGCGAGAGTATATGGAAAATCAGGCAGCGGATCAGGAAGAGCACACACACCTCTTTGCAACAATCGGCAACAGTAAGATTGACTTGGAGGAAAATTTGTATCCCTCTGAATTGCGCATTAAAAATACGCATGTGAACGGAGGGCAGAACCCAGATAGTACCCTTGAATTTGAGCTGGATATAGTATTTACTAGAGATGGGATACGGGAGTGGAATAGGATAATGTTTTTCAGCGTTGATTTATATGGTGAGGATAGATTCCGGTTCGAGTATGCAAATGGGAGTTATGACAGTGTTGATGGGAAAATAGAAAAATTCACTTTTTAGGGAGAAAGCAAATGAAGTAGGGTATGAAACCAATCTGGAATGTGACCGGAAGTTTCGTGACTTCTGGTTTTCGGGAATTGCATTGCAGAGACTCAGCGATATTATCTGTCTGGAGCATGGACTTTCCATTATTCCGAAGGTAAAACCGAGTAAGAGACAGCGGAGAACAAAGTATCCGGAACGGACCAGTGTGCGGGATGTCATCCGGGATGATATTCTGAAATGCCTGGTATAAAATGATGAAAGATAGCAGAAGGATTGTTGATGGCGGTTAGTACATGAGAGTGTATTGACCGTCTCTTTTTTTGTTATGGTTAATTTACAAATATAACAATTGGGGTCTATGTGAGCAGAAAATGACGATACCGGTAGAAAATCATTTATTGTAGTTTGTAAATTATTGAGAGTAATCATGTTACTTGAAAAAATGATAGGTTTATGCTAATATAATGAAAATATTTATACAGGATGATTACAGGTAAATGATGTCAGACACTATAAAAAAATTACGTCAAAAGCTTTTTTTGTCACAAGAAGAATTTGCAAACCATTAGAAATATTCTGACTGATGAATTGGGATATGATATACATGAAAAAGTTCTTTGTTCTCTTGATTTTGGTTTGACACAAAAAAGAGAGCGTTGGTATTGTGTAGGTTTCAAAAAAGAAACTTTATTTGAGTTTCCTAAGGGGAAGAAACAAGGGGCAGTACTAAGAGATATTATTGATTCGGATAATGATAATCCCTCATTAAAAATTTCTAAATTTGAATTAGATCGCATTAAGTATCATTTTGAACATGCATCGGAGATAAGGGTAAAACATGATAATTCAAAATATGCACGGCTTAACAGATTTAATATCATTAACTTCAAACATGCCTACAGGCTTGTATTTGGGTATATTGAAACTTTTTATAACACCGTTAGGATCCATAGCTACTGCGACTATATGTCTCCTAGCAACTTTGAAAAACTATATGAGAGGGTATGTTCTCTGCCGGCAGCTTAGCTGGCAGAACTTCTCATTTTATTTTGTGCTAAATTTTGACACAGGACCAAAATATTTTATAAAATTAATGAGATTATATTATCCATAAGGAGGAAATATTATGAAATCAGACAAGTCAAAGTGGAAAACACTTAGCATCAAAAGTCGTTTAAAGAAAGGATTCAAACTGACTACGTTTGTAGCATCGGCATCGGGGGTTATCGCGGGTATTCTTATGATTATTGTATCAATGAGATATTCCAGCGCACTAACCTTTTACGGATTTTCACAGGGAGATATAGGAAAGGTTATGGTAACCTTCTCAGAGACACGAAGCGCTACACGAGCTCTTATCGGTTATACAGCTTCTGACACATTAAGAAAGATGTCTGATACACATGATTCTAAAAAGGAATCATTTCAAAAATCCTGGGGAGAGCTGCAAAGCTCTATAAAGACAGATGAGGAGCAGGCTATATATGATGATATAAACAGTAAGCTCGACTCATACTGGAGTCTCGATGATGAGATTGGACAGTTAGGTGAGAATGCTACAGATCCTGAGACACAGAAGGAGGCCGAGGAGAGAGCAGTAGCAGAGCTTGCACCTGCATATGATGAGATATATCAGCAGCTTGTTGCCCTTATGAAAACAAAGGTAACAGATGGAGATAATTTAAGCGAGACATTATCATTAGTATCATATGTCGCATTTGGTATTGTTATTGTTATCATTGTCGGTTCATATTTTATCTCGATGAAAATCGGGGACGAAGTTGCAGTTGGTATTTCTAAACCACTCGATGAGTTAAAACAGAGATTACGTACATTTGCACAGGGTGATCTTGAGGCTCCATTCCCGGCAGTTGATTCACAAGATGAAATTGCTGATATGGTAGTGGTTGCGAAAAACATGGCAGCAGACCTTAAGACTATCATATCTGACTCTGACAAGCTTCTTGGAAAGATGGCAGAAGGAGATTATACAGTTTCATCAGACATGGAAGATAAATATACCGGAGATTTTATTGGACTTCTCATGGCAATGCGTCAGATGAAGACACAGATGAATGATGTTATGTCACATATCAATGAGATATCATCACTTGTTACAGCAGGTTCTAACAATCTTGCTCAGGCATCACAGGAAATTGCAGAAGGTGCTACGAACCAGTCAGCAGCCATTGAGGAGCTTCAGGCTACATTTGCAGATATCACAGACGGTGTTGAGAAAGCATCTGAGAAGCTCAATGATACATACAGGATTGCACAGGAGTATGCTGAGGAAGCAGATCACAGCCATACAGAGATGCAGGGCATGGTTGATGTTATCGGACGCATCAATGATACATCTAAGCAGATTCAGAATATCATTTCTGAGATTGAGGATATTGCCAGTCAGACAAACCTTCTTTCACTCAATGCAGCTATCGAGGCAGCGCGTGCAGGTGAGGCAGGTAAAGGATTCGCAGTTGTTGCGGAACAAATCAGAAGTCTTTCAGAGCAGAGTGCCAAGGCTGCAGTTGACACACGTCAGCTTATAGAGAGTGCCATTGCGGTATCTAACGAGGGTAATGAAGCTGCAGAGCGCGTAAGTACTTCTATTGAAAAGGTTATCAATGGTATGAAGGAAGTTGCAGATTCTTCTCAAAAACTCAGCAAGATTGCAGAGGAGCAGGTAAAGGCTATGGAGCAGGCAGAGGCTGGCATTAATCAGATATCAGATGTTGTACAGTCAAACTCAGCAAGTGCAGAGGAAACATCAGCAACAAGTGAGGAGCTTTCAGCACAGGCGGAGACAATGAACACGCTGATTAGCAAATTTATATTGGAAAAGAAATAGAAAAATTGTACATACGAGTTTAGAAAAACTTTAAAAAAAAAAGCCCCACAAGCATTATGAACTGCTTCCCGTCAGGTAGACAAACAAAAAATATAAAAACATTTCTGCCGTCAGTTTAACTGACGGCAGTTTTTTATGCTGCCCCTTTATAAGATTTATATTTCTCCATTGGTGTAAGTACACCAAGATTTCTCTGTAAGCGCTTGTTGTTATAGTATTCTATATATGTTTCAATCATGCTTACTAATGATTCTCTATCTGTAAATCTTTTCCCATAATAACGTTCTCTTTTTATAATCCCCCAAAATCCTTCCATTGGACCATTATCAATGCATTTGGCTACTCTGGACATACTTTGAACCATTCCAGCAGCCTCAAGTTTCTTATGAAAGGATCTACTGGTATATTGGAAGCCCCTGTCACTATGACACAATGGATGTGCCCCTGAATTTTCAGCAATTGCTTGATCAAAGGTGTCAAAGACAAGAGCATTATTATTATTGTTTCGTATCACATAGGTAACGATACGTCGATCGTATAAATCCAGGATTGCACTAAGATATATTTTTCGTTTTTCTGGACCAACATAGTATTTAAATTCAGTAACATCTGTAAGCCACTTTTCATTTGGTGCATCTGCATAGAACTCACGATTCAATATGTTTTCTGCTAAAAACTGTGGATTATCGGCCTGTCTAGTGCATCCCTTATTCCTATACTTGATTGTAGATTTAATCCCTTTTTTTCGACAGATGCGTAAAACGCGTTTATCGTTTACAGTAATATTATGATATCTATCAAGATCATCTCTGATTCTACGATATCATTTATCAGGACTTTCATTATGGATTTCTTCTATCACCTTGGCGATTCGTTCATTTTCAGATTCATTGGATGGGATTTTCCTGTTCAACCATTTGTAATATGCAGCTCTGCTTACTTTTCCAAGCCTGCAAAGCGCAGCAATTGGATAATCATGCTCTGTATGTTCTTCTTTAATAGCCTGATAAATATGTTTATTCCTCAGCAGGCTCAGCCCCGCCTCATCTCTATTTCGTCGAGTTTTTTAAGAAAGATGCCTCCATTTCAGCTTGTATTCGTTTTGTTCTTTCCAGCTTTAATTCAGCCTTTAGTTTTTCAACTTCTGAAAGGGTATCCTCTGGCTTGCATCTTCCACGATTATCTTGTAGTCCCGCAATTCCTTTAGCTTCATACTTGATTGTGTAATTGCGTGCCTGCTGATAGGAAACATTAAACTTCTCAGCAGTTTCAGCGTAATTATAATCATGAGAAATGCAATATGATGCTATTTCAATACGTTCTTCAAAAGTGGTTTTTCTTTCTTTAGTCATGATGACAGCACCTCCTGTTCCGGAAGATTTCAGTTCCTCATGACTATTATACTTCTTAACCCAGTCTCGTAGTTGCCTTGTTGAACGAATTTTAAATCTTTTGCAAATCTCCATATAAGATCCTTCGCCAGCCAGATACGCATTAACAGCCTGCTCTTTTTCTGTTTTCGAATAATGCTTGTTTGTTGGAGTGTGGAATGCCTCAGCTCCAATAGCTTCATAATTGTTAATCCACAGTTTTAATGACGTAAAATCAATACCTAATTTATCAGCAATAGATTGTATGTTTGCTTTACCATCAAGATATTCATTCACGGCACATATCTTTTCTTCTGGACTATACTTTACTCTTCTTCCCAATAAAATAAGCTCCCTTCCAGGCAACAAGTTTTTATTATTTTACTTGTCTACCTAGAAGGGAGCATATCAGAGAATTGACCTTGAAAGTTTTGAAAAATGGTATGCCAATCAGGTGAAGTATAAAAAAGCAGGCGGCGAGAAACCGGGAAAAGAGTTAAGGGAGAAATCTTATTCATTTAAGGACGCTGCAAATATTTTGGGAATACATGACTGTGACCTGTACGATATTTGGAAAAATGAAAAGCTGGAGTATATTACAGTGGATTTTGTGAGGTGCATTCCGGTTGATATATTTGAAAAGTGGTATGCAGATCAGGATGTATACCGCAAGGTCACACATATTCTAACAGCAGAGGAGCTGGAGAATGATTACATCTGTTTGCAGGATGCGGCGGATCTGCTTGGGATTTCACGGGAAAAATTGGCAAAAATCGCAAGGAGCGAAGAAATTGGAAGACTTTTGGATTCCACCATCTGCAATAATAAAAGGTGGATCACCAGGAAGAGTTTTCAGTTATTTCTTAATGCTCAGAATGTATATTACATCATGAATGATGGGGATAAACAGGAAGAGAGCCAGTTGTTACAGGAAAATGAGACATTGTCTTTGGAAATAAAGGAATATATATTCAGACAGGATGCAGCGAAGCTGGCTGGAGTGAGTGTATCGACTGTTACCAAATGGATGCAGTCCGGAGAATTCCAGTGTGTCGGAGCCGGAAAGGTTCTGAGGGTTCACAGGTAGCAGTTCCTGACTGGTTGAATGAGCACAGGGAAGGAGTGATATAGCATGGCATTTATCAGGCACCGGGGAAAGACATACTCTGTGGTATATAAAATCCTGGATGAGAATGGAGAAGAACATACAACATCTGAAACATTTGCTACGCAGAAAGAAGCAGATAAACGGAAAAAAGAAATTGAGTACAAGCAGTCTATCGGAAAATTTGAGGTTCAAAAGTGTGTAACATTGAAAGAACTGATTGAAGAATATGTGCAGATATATGGACATGACAAGTGGGGGGGTTCCACTTACTCTGGTAATGTGGCTCTGATAAATAATTACATTCTTCCAACAATCGGAGATACCAAGCTTGCAAGCATCAATACACATTTTATGGAGAAGTATTATAAGGATCTTCTTAAAATGCCGGCGGTAAAGAGTACAAAGAATCCGGATGGTACAGGAACAATCACGGAAAGTACAGTAAATGAGATACATAAGGTATTAAGGAGCTGTTTCCGTCAGGCGGTTAAGTGGGATATGATGGAAAAGAACCCGGCTGTGGATGCAACCGTTCCCAAAGCAAAGAAGCAGGAGCGTGAGATCTGGACAGCAGAGATGCTTATGCAGGCATTGGAAGCCTGTGATAACAAAATGCTAAAAATAGCATTTCACCTTGCATTTACGGCAACACTTCGTATCGGTGAACTTCTGGGACTGACCTGGGATGATATGGATATTTCAAAAGAGGCGATTGCAGATAACAAAGCCTATGTTATCATCAATAAACAGGTAGAGAGAGTATCAAAGGATGCAATAGAAGCACTCAATTCAAAAGAAATTATCATGATATTTCCAAGCCAGAAGAAAAATAACAGGACGGTCAGAGTGCTGAAAACACCGAAGACAGACAGCAGTGTCAGGAAGGTGTTTATTCCAAAATCAGTAGCACAATGTCTGATTGATCTGAAAGCAGATCAGGATGAGATAAAGGAAGTGCTTGGAAATGAATATCAGGATTATAATCTGGTAATGGCAACAACATTTGGTCTTCCTATAGGAGACAGCTATCTAAGGACAAAAATGCAGGAAAGCATAGATGAACTGGGGCTGCCAGATGTAGTGTTTCACAGCCTGCGTCATACCAGTGTTACCTACAAGCTGAAATTAAGTGGTGGAGATATTAAAGAAGTCCAGGGAGACTCCGGCCATGCTCAGGCGGATATGGTAACGGAAGTATATGGACATATCCTGGATGAAGACCAAAGGAAGAATGCAGAGCTTATGGAGAATGCCTTTTATAATAAGGAAAAACTCAATCCACAAATGAAAGAGCAGGATGAAGGCATCAGTACGATTACTGTACCGGATGGAGTGGATGCAGAGCTGCTAATGAAGGTGCTGGGAAATCCGGAGATGACTGCGTTACTTACATCATTGGCAAAGACGATGAGGTGATAATGATCGATATAGGGCGGTACTGTGTGGAAAGAGAAATCCATACGGTGTCGTCTTTTTGTATTTGTTTGAAACTGTCCATGAAAAATCAGAAGGATGTGAAATCTATTATTTATAGATGGTGTGTGGTAAAATAAGTAATTAGAGTTGATCAATTTCTTTAGGCTGAAGTACAATTCAAGCCTTATTTGGAAAGAAGATATAAAAGATAAACATAGCAAAGGGAGTGAATTATAATGAAGCATAGAAAAGGAATTATTATTACAACAGTAATCATAGTTGTAATTTGTTTCGTAGCGGTTCCATTGGGAGTTAATTATGCATTTCGACAGGAGGCACCTGTAGATATATTAGCGGCTCGATGGGATGCAGCGGATGCCCTTAACTATATTGCAACATCGTTAGCATTTATTGGAACATTTTTCTTAGGTTTGGTTGCATGGAAACAAAACAATGATTTGCAAAAAATCGAGACAAATACATTTATTGCAAATAACTCCTGTGAAGTCTTCTTGGATAGTATTAGACTAAAAAATCTTAATCAGATTGCGTGTAATCTTGATACTGAACATGAAGAATCTATTGTGGCAGAGGAAGGAATACAAGGGTGTAATTATGGTAGTCTTCAAATTGAAATGTCCTTCAAACGTAAGTCTGGATATTCTACGCAGGTTCGCGTCAATGATATGGTGATATTTGTATGTGATGAGACAACTACAATTGATATATGGACAAAACGATATGATGATACATTTAACAAAATTGCAATTACAGAAGACCATAATCGGTTCAATGTTACAGTACTGCTAAAGCCTGAAACTAAAAAGAAAATAATTGATCATTTAAATGATAATTGTAAAATAGTGATGGATATAAATATAGAACTTGTTTCTGCAAGCTATGTTTCTACAAAATTGAAATGCCGTGGTGAATTTATAAAATCAAATACAGGCAATCTTGAAAATAATTTTGAATTGTCTGGTAAAGATTCAATGTGTTTCTGGGGTGGAAACATTATATATTCTGAAAAAGATGTGACTGTGCGAATGAAAAGTTAAATTTACTCAGTTCCAGATTTTGAAACAAAAAAGGAATTTTAGGAAAAAGTGATGGAAATAAAAAGAAGAGAGCCATATGATAAGAATCATGTGATGTATTACAAAGATTTGGAAGAGTTTTTTATACCAGAATTGGAAATTAGTTATTGCAAAGGAGCAGAAATACCAACTGTATCAAGTATATATAATGACTACAGAGTATGGCTTTTATTTGCTGAATTTGAAGGAAAGGGGTGGACTTGCTTACAGGTTGCACATAGCAAAAAAATGTAAAAAAGGAAATAGAATTTGTACTAGAGCATTTATCCAAAAGATGGGATAGAAGTGGTTGTGAACTAACTGACAGTCAATTTTATAAACATGTTTGTCCGGTTCCGAAACGAGGGGAGAATTATAGAGATATTCTTTATAGAAAAATTGGTTATGAGGGCAGTGAGTTTAAAATTTGTGTTTTGAATGTTGATAAGTATTTAGGATTGAAAAAGGTTGAAAAGAATAATAAGAATGATGCAGAGAGAATCATAGAAATATGTAAAAATCAGTATGCTGAAGCCAAAATTGCATATCAGACATTAGCAGTATATTGGCGAAAGGTTTCTAGTGCTATTGATGGACAGACGATTTCTTATGCAGTTGAGCATAGAAGCGAATTTGAATAGAGTGATTATTATATGATAGCTCACAATTTGTCAAAGGATACAAAGAAAGTAAAACTTGATTTCTTCAAAAAGCTATTGACTCCTACGCAACGTAATAGTTTACGATATGTTTATCGAGAGGAGGAAATGACAATGATGACAGTGAATGAGGTAAGTAAATTAACAGGAGTGAGTATACGCACTCTGCAGTATTATGATACCATTGGTCTCTTAAAACCTATTGAATATACAGAGTCAGGTTATAGGTTGTATGACGATACATCCTTGGAAAAGCTGCAACAAATTTTAATGTTTAAAGAATTGGAATTTCCGCTTAAGGAGATTAAAAAGATAATTGATGCTCCTAACTTTGACAGGAACAAAGCATTAGAGCAGCAGATTGAATTGCTAACTATGAAAAAAGAGCATCTTGAAAATCTTATTAGTTTCGCTCGAGGAATAAAAGGAATAGGAGTGAAATATATGGATTTTAAAGTATTTGATACAACAAAGATTGATGAGTATTCCAAACGAGCAAAAGAACAATGGGGACAAACCTCTGAGTATAAGGAGTTTGAAGAGAAAACAAAGAACTGGACGAAAGACGATGAAGCTACTGTTGCAAATGAGTTTATGCAATTATTTGTTGAATTCGGACAAATGAAAGAAATGGACCCAGAAGATGAACAGGTGCAGTTGCAGGTAAGGAAACTTCAGGATTATATTACAGATCATTTTTATACATGTTCTGATAAGATTTTATGCGGTCTTGGAAGAATGTATGCCGGTGGAGGAGAACTTACGGAAAATATTGATGATGTTGGAGGAGTTGGCACAGCAGAGTTTGCAAGTAAAGCTATTGATATATTTTATATGAGCGGAGGGTAAATTCCAGTTTGGAGAATTGAAAAAAACGGAATTTACCTATTAAGACATATAAACTCTTGACAATAAAGCTCCTATATAGTATGTTTTTAATAAACTACTATATAGGAGCTT
>OODC01000779.1_pt1 | contig 17865 bp, 14 predicted proteins | sample 1671711 | NCBI WGS metagenome assembly OODC01 (sample SAMN06348184, study PRJEB24527) | human gut metagenome | reverse complement strand
CACCGAGATCTACACTCTTTCCCTACACGACGCTCTTCCGATCTTTCAGCTGCAAGGAGATCAGACTGCTATGGATTGGGATACATTAAAGGCCGAGTGCCTTGCCTGCCGCAGATGTGAGCTGTGCACTGACCGCACCCATGTGGTGTTCGGGCAGGGTGTCCAGACTGCTGAGGTGCTGTTCGTGGGCGAAGGCCCGGGCCAGAGCGAGGACGAGCAGGGCCTGCCCTTTGTGGGCCGCAGCGGCCAGCTGCTGGACAAATACCTGTTTGCCATCGATCTGGACCGGAGCAAAAACTGCTACATTGCCAACATCGTCAAGTGCCGCCCGCCCCAGAACCGTGACCCGCTGCCCACCGAGAGCGAAGCCTGTATGCCATGGCTCCGGGAACAGTTCAAGCTGCTGCAGCCAAAGATCGTGGTCTGCCTGGGCCGCATCGCCTCTCAGCGGATGATCCGCACCGATTTCTCCGTGACCAAGGAGCACGGCACCTTTGTGCAAAAGAACGGCGTATGGTTTATGGGCACCTTCCATCCCGCCGCCCTGCTCCGGCAGGCGCAGAACAAACCCGCCGCCTTTGCGGATTTTGTGGCTCTGCGGGAGAAGATCCACGAGGTGTGCGGGCACACATATTAACAAGCTCACCCTCTCCGTCATTGCTGTCGCAATGCCACCTCTCCCGAAGGGAGAGGCCTTGGCAGAAAGATGAAGCTCACAAAAACTGCCAAGGGCTCCCACTTTGGGGGAGCTGGCGAGCGGAGCGAGACTGAGAGGGCAAGGCCGTTTCCAAGTATCATCTTCCTTCATTTTTGCATACCCTAAAGCAAAAGTGAGGTGTTCTGATATGAAAACGATCCAAAGCCGTTCCCCCGATTTCTTTCTGGGGGCCACCACACCGGCGGGCTTCAAGGGTTATTTTGAGCCGCTGCGCCGGGAGCCCGGAATGCAGATGCTTCTCATCAAAAGCGGACCGGGATGCGGCAAATCCACCTTGATGAAGCATCTGGCCCAGGCCGCCGAGCAGCAGGGCCAGCGCATCGAAAAGATCCACTGTGCCAGCGACCCGGACAGTCTGGACGGGGTCATCTTCCTCGACCAGAAACGCGCCATCATCGATGCCACCGCGCCCCATGTGGTGGAGCCGGACGCGCCCGGGGCTGATGAGCTGGTGGTGAGCCTGTACCACACCATCGATGCCGGAAAGCTGGCTCCCCACCGGGACGAGGTCAAGGCCCTGTTTGCCCGGAATGCCGCCCTGCGGGGCCGGGCAGCCCGGTATATCGCATCGGCGGGCAGCCTGATGCTGGACAGCCGCCGGGCCGAGGCCTGCAGCGCCAACTTTGAAAAGGTGCGCCGCTACGTCAAGCGGCTCTGCACCCGGCTGCTTCCCCGCACCGAGGGCACCGCCAGCGAGGAGCTGCGGCTGCTCTCAGCCATCACCCCCAAGGGGATGGTATTCTACCGGGGCACGGTAGAAGCGCTGGCCGACCGGTATGTGGTATTCCGGGATGATTACGGGGCGATCTCCCGCCTGCTGCTGGAACTCATCAGGGCCGAAGCACTGGCCCGGGGCTACCACATCATCACCTGCCCCTGTGCCATGCACCCTGAAGATCAGATCGACCACATCTTCATCCCGGCCCTGCGGCTGGCTTTTTTGACCGACAACCTCTGGCATCCCATCCAGCTGCCCGGCGTGCAGGCCGTGCGCTGCACCCGCTTTGTGGACCGGGAGAACCTGTCCGGCTTCCGTGCCCGCCTGCGCTTCAACGACCGTGCCGCCTCCGAGCTCATCGACCAGGCTGTCGCCCTGATGGCTCAGGCCAAGAACTGCCATGATGAGCTGGAGACTTATTACCGGGCCGCCGTGGATTTTGACCAGGTGAATGCTGTTGCAGCAAATTGTCAAAAGATCCTGGGTCTCGGGTAGGCCCTGCTCTGTACAACCTCTCCGTCATCCCTTCGGGATGCCACCTCTCCTAGTAGGGGAGCTGTCGAGCGGATGCGAGACTGAGAGGTTGTACAAAGGACCCCCTGACTGATGCGCAGAATTTCAAGAGAAAGGAAGTGAACCCCATGCCAACCATCCGTCTCTCTGTCCGGGAGCTGGTGGAGTTCCTGCTCCGCACCGGCAGTATCGACAGCCGCTTTACCGGCTTTGACCGGGCCAACGAGGGCGCACGCATCCACCGCAGGCTCCAGAAGGCGGCGGGTGAAGGCTACTCTGCCGAGGTGTTCCTCACGGCAGAGCGGACGATGGAGGGAATTGGGTTCACCATCGAGGGCCGTGCCGACGGCATTTTTACCGATGAGGACGGCACAGTGGTCATCGACGAGATCAAGACCACCGCCGCGCCCACCGATGCCATCACGGAGGACCTGAACCCCTGCCACTGGGCGCAGGGCATGGTCTACGGGGCCATCTGCGCCGAACAGCGGGAGCTGGAAACACTGGATGTCCGGCTGACTTATTACCAGATCGACACCGATGAGATCATCCGCTATACCCGGCACTTCTCTGCCGCTGAGCTGGATGTGTTTTTCAACGACTTACTGCGGCAGTATCTTCCCTGGGCACGGCGGCAGCTGGACTGGGTGGAAGCCCGGAACCGGAGCCTTGGGGCCCTGCAATTTCCGTTTCCAGCTTACCGTCCCGGACAGCGCGCCATTGCCGGGGAGATCTATCGCGCCTGTGCTGCGGGCAAGGCAGAGCAGAAGGGCGGTACCCGGCTGTTCTGCCAGGCACCCACCGGCATCGGCAAAACGATGAGTGCCCTCTTCCCTGCCCTGAAAGCCATGGGCGAGGGCAAGGGGGAAAAGATCTTCTACCTGACCGCCCGCAACACGACACAGGCCGCTGCTGAGGATGCACTGGCCCGTCTGCGGGCGGCAGACCCGGCGCTTTCCCTGCGCAGCGTGACCCTTTCGGCCAAGGAGAAGGCCTGCCTGTGCAAGGATGCTGAGGGCCGTCCCGCCTGCCTGCCGGAAGCCTGTCCCTACGCCAACGGCTACTACGAGCGGCTGAAGGATGCGCTGGCCGACCTGCTGGACAGCGCCGTTCCCTATGACCGTACCGCTCTGGCCGAGACTGCCCGGCGGCACAGGGTCTGCCCCTTTGAGCTGGGGCTGGACCTGAGCGAGTGGTGTGATGTGGTCATCGGAGACTACAACTATCTGTTCGACCCCACCGTGCACCTGCGACGCTTTTTCGATGCGGCGGGCGACTACATTTTTCTCATCGACGAGGCCCACAACCTGCCGGACCGGGCCAGAGCCATGTACTCGGCACGGTTCTGCAAGAGCAGCCTGACCGAAGCCAGACGGGCCATCGGCAAAGGAAAAAGCGCACTGAAAACCGCGTTGACAAAGGCAGACAAAGGCTTTCTGGAAGCGCGCCGGGCGGTAACGAAGCTGGCCCCCCGCCGGGGTTCAGCACCCACCGAATCGCCGGCAGAGGATTTCACCCAACAGACCAGCCTTCTGGACACCGAACCGGCAGAAGCCGCCTTCCCACTGCCGGAGCCTTTGCTGGCGCGGGATGGCACGGTCTTTTTGCAAGAGCTGCCGAAGGAGCTGCTCCGACTGCTGTTCAGCCTGCAGGCCCCCCTGCAGGACTGGCTGGAAGCCAACCCGGAGGCCGATGCCCACGCCCAGCTGCTCGAGCTCTACTTTGCGGTGCAGAATATCACCCGGGCGGCAGAGCGGTACGACGCGCATTTTGTCACCCAGCTGACAGCCCGGGGCAGCGAGCTGGAATGGGAGCTGCTCTGCCTTGACCCTGCCCCCTTTGTGGATGCCAGCCTTGCCGCCGGGCGGGCGGCGGCGCTGTTCAGCGCAACGCTCACCCCGCCGGGCTACTACCGCTCCGTGCTGGGCTGTCCCGATGCCCGGGCTGTGGCACTGGAAAGCCCGTTTCCGCCCGAACATCTGGGGCTCTACTGCCTGCCCGGCATCTCCACCCGCTACCGGGACCGGGAGGCCAGTGTTCAGGCCGTCTCGGATGCGCTGGCCGCACTGGCCCGGGCCAAGGTGGGCAACTATCTGGCCTTTTTCCCCAGCTATGCCTATCTGCGGCAGGTGCACGAGGACTTCACCGCCCGTTACCCGGACATCGGAACGCTGGCCCAGGAGAGTGGTCTGGACGACGCGGCCCGGGCGGCCTTTCTGGAACAGTTCGGCCCAAGCCCCGCAAAAACGCTGCTGGGCTTCGGGGTCATGGGCGGCATCTTCGGCGAGGGCGTGGATCTGGTGGGCGACCGGCTCATCGGGTGTGCCATCGTGGGGGTGGGCCTGCCTCAGGTGAACTCCCGGCAGGAGATCCTGCGCCGCTACTATGACGAGGCGGGCGGCACCGGTTTCGACTACGCTTACCGTTTCCCGGGCATGAACAAGGTGCTGCAGGCGGCGGGCCGGGTCATCCGCACGCAGGAGGACAGGGGCGTGGTGCTTCTGCTGGATGACCGCTTTGCCCGCGCCGAATACACCCGCCTGTTCCCCCGCCACTGGCACCCGCTCCAATACCTGCGCAGCACCACAGAGCTGGAGCAGCAGCTTGCCGCCTTCTGGGCGCTGAACCAATAGAAAAAAGCCTGTCGGCGCAAAAACCGACAGGCTTTTTCTCATGCTCCGGACATTTTCCGGCTCTTACTTCTTTCTGGGCAGAGATCTGCGCAGTTCATCCCAGGCAGTCATCTCCACCAACGTGGTGGCGCGCAGGGCGGCAAACGCTTCATCCAGATACTGCATCTCGCTCACCGCACGCATGGCGTGATCCGAAATGCACCACTTCCCAACGACCGTCTGCGCCATCCAGTAGACCATCCGCTCGGTCTTTTTCCGCTGTTTGGTGCCCTCGCGGTAGCGGTCGGTGTTCTCCGCATCGTTCACGGGTACACCTGCCGCTTTCAGCATCTCACAGCACTCCCAGGCGGCATCCACGATCATCCTGCGCTGTTCCACTGTGGTGCGGGAAAGTTCCCCATCCACCGCATAGCAGGCATAGGCGCAGGGCAGGATAAAGGCGATGTGGCTCTTGAGCCACTCGTCCATATCACTGTAATAGGTCAGCTTGTAATGAGTCCCCTCAAAGGCAGCCTGCAGCCGCAGGCGGAACGCGCCGGACAGGGGTGCGGTTGCGCCGCCGACAGTCATTCCCATCCCCATGTGCACACTGACCAGCCGGTCATGCTCCCGGCGGCCCGCATTGTTCTGGAAGCCAAAGGCGATCTTATCCACCGGGCGCTGCATGGCCTGCAGCATCTCCTGCGCATAGGGATCATTGCCCACAAAGATGAAGTACTGGCTCCGGTTTGCTTTGAGGATGGGCAGCACATCGGCCAGCTGCCCGGCCTGCACCGTGACAAACACAAGGTCATACACATCCCCGGGGGCCAGCACATCTGTTGTCTGCATCCGATCCACCGTTGTTTTCCGCTGGAGCATGTGGCGGATGGTCAGGCCCTTCTGGTCAATGACCTCCTTCCACTCGCCCCGGGCCAGCAGGGTGACCACATTTTTCTTGTTCTGTGCCAGACTGTGGGCCAGCTGACAGCCCTGAACGCCTGCGCCGTACACCAAGATCCTCATAACGAGATACCTCCTGTTTTGCATGATCAGCCCGGCCAGAAACACCGGGCTGTTACTTTTTCAGGAACGAGAAGAAGCCCTTTTTCTCATAGGGCCGGGTCTGCACGCCGGTCACGGTGTAGCCCGTTTCGGCAATGGCAGCCTTCAGCGCCTCCACATCCACCGGCTGCTCCGAGAGGATGACCGTCTCGCCCTTGGTGTGGGAAGAAGTCACCTTGTTCACCCGGGCGGTCTTGCGCACCACATCATTGATGTGGCTCTCGCACATACCGCACATCATACCATCGACCCTCAGGATCGTTTCTACCATTGTTGTTCCCTCCATACTGTATCTGCGGGCCCCCCTGTCAAACTGCACAAGTCCAGCCCGCTGTTTTCGTCATTTTGTTAGTTTCAGCTAACTCATTGCAGAAACAAAAAGGCTCCTGCCCCGCACAGCACTGCTCTGCGGAACTTTGCCGATCTGTTTTCAGTTTTATCATACCATACCGGTGGGCAAATTTCAAGCTGCCCGCAAAACCGGCTGGCGGACTTTTCAAAGGGTCAGTTCATGGAAAACAGCGCTGCTTTCCAGCTCTTTCCATTGCATCGTGTTTCCTTCCAGGGTCATGTAGCTGTGGGGGCTGTTCTCCTTGGGGATGCTCACAGAACCCGGATTCAGGTAAAGATTTCCCTGCCCGAACTCTGTCCAGGCCGGAACATGGGTATGCCCGTGCAGCAGCACATCTCCCGGGGCCAGCGGCGGCAGATTTTTCACATGATAGATATGCCCGTGGGTCGCATAAATGAGCCGCTGCCCCACCGGAAGCACGGCATAATCGGCCAGCACCGGGAATTCCAGCACCATCTGGTCCACCTCTGCATCGCAGTTGCCCCGCACGCAGAGCAGCTTCTCCTTTTTCCCGTTCAGCAGGGGGATGACCTCCTTGGGGGCGTACTCCCGGGGCAGGTCGTTGCGGGGGCCGTGGTAGAGCAGGTCGCCCAACAGGAACAGCCGGTCGGCTCCCTCCCGCTCAAAGGCCTCCAGCATTTTGCGGCAGTAGTAGGCCGACCCGTGCAGGTCTGACGCGATCATCCATTTCATGGCAGATCCTCCTTTTGTGCGTTCTGTTCTTATTTTACCGCCGCCGCGCCCCTTGTCAAGGGCAAGGGCCCGCTGTAAAAAGTCATACTTTTATTTTAAAAAGTCCTTGACAAGTATCCCTGTGATGTGGTATCTTTGAACCAATAAAATATCGTGTGGATTTTTACAGCATTCTGCAACTTTTCGCCACACAATGGTACAAAAGCCATTGTGTGGCTTTTGCTTTGCCTTCAAATCCAAATCTGACCCTCAGGAGCAATGAAAATGAACGATACTTTTATGAAAACCAGACCGGTGTTCCCGCTGCTGCTCTCCATGGCCCTGCCCAACGTCATCTCGATGCTGGTGAACAGCCTGTACAACATCGTGGACAGCCTCTTTGTGGCCCAGATCAGCGAGCAGGCCATGACGGCGCTTTCGCTGGTGTTTCCCATCCAGAACTTTGTCAATGCAGTGGCCATCGGCTTCGGCATCGGCATCAATGCCCAGATTGCGCTCTACCTCGGCGCAGGCGACCACGAAAACGCCAACCGGGCCGCCACCCACGGCATGATGTTTTCCCTGCTGCACGGCGTGCTGGGCATGGTCCTCTGCATTGCCATCATGCCCGGCTTCCTGCGCCGCTTCACTACCGATCCCACTCTGGTGGACATGGGCGTGACCTACTCCACCATCGTGTTCCTGTTCTCGCTGGTCAACATGGCAGACCTCGCCTTTGAGAAGATCTTTCAGTCCGTGGGCCGGATGAATGTTGCCATGGTGGCGCTGATCACCGGCTGCGTGACCAACATCGCCCTCGACCCGGTCCTCATCTTCGGCCTTGGGCCGGTGCCCGCTCTGGGCATTGCCGGTGCGGCCCTTGCCACCGGCATCGGGCAGGCCGTTTCCCTTGTGGTCTACCTCTATGTCTACTGCACCACCGAAGTCGCCGTCCGCTTCTCCCGCCGCTGCCTGCGGTTCGATGCCGCCCTTGACGGCAAGCTCTATGCCATCGGTGTACCGGCCATCTTGAATCTGGCCCTGCCCAGCCTGCTGGTCACCTTCCTGAACGGCCTGCTGGCGGTCTACTCCCAGAGCTATGTGACGGTGCTGGGCATCTACTACAAACTCCAGACCTTCCTTTATCTGCCGGCCAACGGCATCGTGCAGGGGATGCGCCCGCTGGTGGGCTACAACTACGGTGCCCGGGAGCATGGCCGTGTGTCCAGGCTCTACAACCTGACACTGGGCCTGAGCGCCGGGATCATGGCCATTGGCACCCTGCTCTGCCTGACCATTGCAGGCCCGCTGATGGGTCTGTTCACCTCTAACCCCGAGACCATCGCCATCGGCCAGACCGCCCTGCGGGTCATCTGCCTGGGATTCATCGTCTCGGCAGTGTCTACCACCTCCTCCGGCGCGCTGGAGGGTCTGGGCAAGGGCGTGCCCTCGCTGGTCATCTCCCTCTGCCGCTATATCATCTTCATCATGCCCATTGCGTGGGTGCTGTGCGGCCGCATGGGCCCTACCGGTGTCTGGCACGCCTTCTGGATCACAGAGGCCCTCTCTGCCGTGATCGCCTACGCGGTATATCACAAGGCAGTCCATCAGAAATAACCCTCTCTAACAAAAATTCCCGCTCGATGGAGCGGGAATTTTTTGTTATCATCTCTTCTTTTGTGGAAGGCTGCTCTCAGATCAGGCCCAGAGTTTTGAGCTCCCTTGCCACGCCGTCCTCCGTCACAGCCGGGCAGATGCGGTCGCAGAGCTTTTTCAGGTTGTCAGAGCCATTGGCCATGCAGACGCTGATGCCTACCACATCGGTCATCTGCAGGTCATTGTCGCTGTCGCCAAAGCCGATGGTATCGGCCAGCGAACACCCCAGCTCATCGCAAATGGCCTTGATGCCGGTGCCCTTGTTGAACTTGCGGTTGATGAGCTCCCCGTTGACGATGGCTGACGGGGTATCCCCCAGCCGGGACTCGCAGAAGATGAACTGATCCTCATACAGCTGCTTCGCTTCAGCAAGGCAGGCTTCGTTGGGGGCGATGAACACCACCTTGTAAACCGGCTCCCCGTGGTATTCCTCAATAGGCCGGATGGTCAAGCCATACTCCATCGTTTTGCGCCAGCGCTCGGCCTCGCTGTTCAGCTGCCCCGGCTTGCGGGGAAACAAATGGGCGAACCGCTCGATCATCCTGATGCCGCCGTAAGTATCATCCCGGGCTTCCAGTGTACACTCGGCACCGGCACGCCCCAGCACCTCCCGCAGGCCCTCGACCTGCGCAGGCTCCATGGGAAGATCCACGAGAATTTTCCCATCACAGCCTACATAGCCGCCTGCAGAGCAGACAAAGCCATCGAAACCGTAGGCAAGCAGCGGTTTCGTCATGCGCAGGTTGCGTCCGGTGCACAGAAACACCTTGTGGCCGTTGGCCCGGGCCTGCCGGATGGCCTCCACGGCACTGGCCGGAACGGTCATCTCACCGGGAGGCAGCAAAGTACCGTCAATATCCAGAAAAATCAGTTTTTGCTTCATAGTTTCCTCGCTCTTTCACTGCCAGTTCATGGTAAAGCCGCGGATCAGCAGACCCACGGCCAGGATCGCCAGCAGCACCAGCAGAACGGTGCGGTTGGCCTGTTTCTGCTTCTGCCTGGCCCGGGCACGGCTGTTCCGGCTGCCGCCCTGCTTCCGGTTCTGAGGTCTGCCGCCGGAGCTGCGGCCGCTCGTGTTCTGCTTTGTGCTGCGGCGGGAAGCACTGCCGGAAGTCCCCTCTTTTTTCCTGCCCGCAGTGCTCTGGCCGGACTTTGCCGCGCGGGGTGCTTTCTCTTCCGGGGCCGCCGACGCAATGGGCTTTTTGGCCCCGCAGCGGCTCAGATAATCCTCAGCCAGCCGGTAATACTGGCCCAGCTCACTGGTGCGCAGGGGCGCGCCCGCATAGCCTTCTTCCAGTGCTTCCACTGCCTCGTTGAAGAGGATCGCCGCCTGCGCAGCCGCCATGCGGTCGGAGGCATGGGCCGCTTCGTTGCGGGCAGTGCGCACCGCGTTGCAGGCCCGGCGGGCAGCAGCGGGGTGCTCCGTATTGCCCAGCAGATCCAGCGGGCAGGCCGCATCCTTTTCAGGGTCCAGCAGCACCCGCATACACAGGGTGGTATCCAGCTGCTGCCAGCTGTTCCGGCCCGTCAGATCGGGCAGACGGTCATAATATTCGGGGCTTTCCTGCTGGCGGGTGCGGATGTGATCCAGCAGAGCTCCCAGGCTGTGCTCTCCGGGCTTGTTCTCCCAGTGCCAGCGCAATAGCTTGCGGCTGATCTCATCGCAGGTAGTTTTGATCTCAAAGGCGGTTTGCAGTGCTTCGTCAGGCATAACGTTTCTCCTTCGTACAACCAAAAACGGAGGAAGCCCAGCCTCCTCCGTCATTCATTTACATCATAAACTGATAATAGACGAAGCCCCACAGCGCAATGCCTGCGCAGACGATGGCAGTGATGGGCGGGACCCAGCGGACGAGGGTCTCGGCAATGCCGTCACGGCTCTCTTCCGCATCGTCCTCCTCATCGTACTGCTCCACCTCGGGTTCCGGCTGGCGGGCCGGGGCGGCACGGCGGGCAGCAGCAGGCATCACACGGGTGCCCTCGTCATCCACAGCCGCTACACCGCTGCCGGGGAACGCCGCGCGGGTGGCGGCATCCAGCACCCGGGTAGGCTCTGCTTCCGGAGCAGGGGTGTGTTCCACCGGCGGTGCAAAGCTGGTCGGAGCGCCGACAGGCTCTGCCGGGCGGGCCGTCGGGATGACCCGGGTGGGTTCTGCCTGCACCGGCGCGCTGGCCACGATGCGGGTCGGCTCTTCCTGCGGAGCGGCGCTCGCCACGCGGGTGGCCTCCGCCGCCGGGGTCTGCTCTGCGGGGGCGGCCTTCTGGCCGGGCTGCAGCAGGGTGTTCAGGGCGTTCTGCAACAGGATGCGGTCACAACCGCACTCGGTGCAGTAGACTGTGTCCTCTTCCTTCGGGTGGAAGGAACCGCAGGCACAGTACCAGCCGTTCTCGAACACCTGCGGCATATACTTGAGGCCGCTGCGGTTCATCCGGCTTTCCAGTGCCTTTTCCAGCTCCGGACTCAGGCGGCGCGGGGCCGGCAGGCGGACGCGCTTGATGGCATCCAGATGCACGACCTTTTTGCCGCTGTATACGTTCTTCAGGATCACATCCACGCTGGTGATAGCTTTCTGGGTCACGAACACGGCATCGTCCATGCCAAAGCTCTCACCGGGCTTGACCTCGATCTCGCGGTATTCAAAGGCATCCTCACACAGGATGATGCCGTCCACACCCTTGCACTTGAAGTGGATCTCCAGTGCAGTCAGGGTGACCTTGGAGATGTTCTTGAAGGTCAGGCAGACAGCGTTCTCGCCGCTGAGTTCGCCCTTGAGCAGTTCCACACAGACGAACTGCACCGGGCTGCCCGGGGTATAATAGTTGGCCCGGGTGCGTGCGACCGGGTTAAAATTTTCCTCCACGACACTCGCTCCCTTCGATCATTCGTTTTCCTGCAGGGCATCCTGCGCCGGGTCGGGCATTTCCTCGCCCAGCACGGCCTGCTCCGCCTGTTCAGCGGGCTCTGCGCTCTCGGCAGGCTCTGCGCTCTCCACCGGGGCTGCCGGTGCGGCGGGTTCCTGTGCAGGCTCGTCACCGTCACGCGGGGGCAGCTTGCCGCCGGCCATCACAGTGTTGAACTCCTGCTCGTTGAGCTTTTCGCGTTCCATCAGAGCCTGTGCCAGCGCATGGAGCTGGTCGATGTGCTCCGTCAGGGTGCGGCGGCAGGTCTCGTAAGCCTCATCGATGATATCCCGCATCTCGCCGTCGATCTCGGCAGCGGTGCTCTCACTGTAGCCCTTGCCCTGGGTGAAATCACGGCCCAGGAAGGTCTCCTCCTGCGAGGTGCCGTAGACCACAGGGCCCAGGCGCTCGGAGAAACCGTACTTGGTGATCATCTGGCGGGCAATGTTGGTTGCCTGCTGCAGGTCGTTGGAGGCACCGGTGGAGATATCCTCCAGGATCAGCTGTTCGGCCACACGGCCGCCCAGGCTGGAAACGATATCCTCGAACATCTCGCCCTTGGTCACGTAGCTGCGATCCTTTTCAGGCAGATACATGGTGTAGCCGCCAGCCTGACCGCGGGGAATGATGGTGATCTCATGCACACGGGGGTGGTGCTTGCAATAGAAGCCTGCCACGGCGTGGCCCGCCTCATGGTAGGCGGTCAGCTTCTTTTCCTCGGCAGTCACAACACGGCTCTTCTTCTCAGGGCCTGCCATGACCTTCATGGAAGCTTCCTCGATGTCCTCCATGGTGATGGCCTTGCGGCTGCGGCGGGCAGCCAGCAGAGCGGCCTCATTGACCAGGTTCTCCAGGTCAGCACCCGCAAAACCTGCGGTGCGCTGTGCGATGACCCTGAGGGAGACATCGGGAGCCAGAGGCTTATTCTTGGTGTGGACCTTGAGGATCTCCTCGCGGCCCTTGACATCGGGCAGGCCCACATAGACCTGACGGTCAAAGCGGCCCGGACGGAGCAGTGCCTTATCCAGAATGTCGGCACGGTTGGTGGCTGCCATCACGATGACGCCATCGTTGGCCTCAAAGCCGTCCATCTCGACCAGCAGCTGGTTCAGGGTCTGCTCCCGCTCGTCGTGGCCGCCGCCCAGACCTGCGCCGCGCTGACGGCCCACGGCATCGATCTCATCGATGAAGATGATGCAGGGCATGGTCTTTTTGGCCTTATCAAACAGGTCACGCACACGGGACGCGCCGACACCGACATACATTTCCACGAAGTCGGAGCCGGAAATGGAGTAAAAGGGCACACCTGCCTCACCGGCACAGGCACGGGCCAGCAGGGTCTTACCGGTACCCGGAGGGCCCACCAGCAAAACGCCGTGGGGGATGCGGGCACCCAGCGTGTTGAACTTGTCGGGGCTCTTGAGGAACTCCACGACCTCCTTCAGCTCTTCCTTTTCCTCGTCCTCACCGGCAACGTCGGCAAAGGTCGCGGTCTTTTTGTTCTCATGCTCGTCCTTCACCTTGGCCTTGCCCACGTTCATGATACCGCCGCCGCCAGCGCCGCCGCGCATCATAGAGAAGAGCAGGAAGCCGGTGCAGCCCAGCATTCCCAGGTAGAACAGGATCTCCATCCAGGGGATGGACTCCTTCAGGGTGGTGTAATCGTACTCCATGGGCGCGGTCGGGTTGGCTGCGTCGTAGGAATCGATATACTGCTGGACGTTCTCGATGAACACATAGGCGTAGGGCAGCTTGTAGCGCACCGTCACCGTGCCGTCATCGTTTCTGGTCGCCCCCACGGAAGAGGCAGAGGAGGAGAACATATTGCTCAGCAGACCGCCGGAGGCCTGTGTGGCAGCGGTGGCACCTGTGGTTTCGGGCAGCTCCTGCTTGCCCTCCTTCAGCGTCAGGGTGATGATGCTGGTGTTGCGGTCCAGCGTAAAGGCTGTGACCTGATTGTTCTCAAAGTAGTGCACCACAGTCGAGTAGCTCATGGTGGAGCCGCCGGTACTGCTGTCGCTGGTGCCCAGCACCGACCAGATCATCAGGACACCGGCCAGTGCCAGCGCCAGGATCAGGGGATTAAAGCGAGGTCGTTTCGGTTGCAAAAGGGATCAACTCCAGTTCTAATTCGTTTTTGTTATGCGTAGATTTCCGGTTTCAGCACACCCACATAGGGCAGGTTGCGGTATTTCTCATCGTAGTCCAGACCATAGCCCACCACAAACTCGTCCGGCACCTGGAAGCCCTCGTAATCGGGCTGGATGTCGGCCTTGCGGCGGCTGGGCTTGTCCAGAATGGTGCAGATCTTCACGGAATTCGGGTTGCGCATCTTGAGCATGGGCACCAGCTTGGAAAGGGTGACACCGGTATCCAGAATGTCCTCCACGATCAGCACGTCCTTGCCGGACAGGTCGCCGTCCAGATCCTTGATGATCTTGACCAGACCGCTGGTGGTGGTATTGCTGCCGCCGTAGCTGGACACGACCATAAAATCAATGCTGCAGGGGATGGTCACGGCCCGCATCAGGTCGGCCATGAAAACCACCGAACCCTTGAGGATGGAGACGAGGACAAGGTTTCTGCCCTCGTAATCCCTGCTGATCTGTGCACCCAGTTCGGCAACCTTGGCTTTCAGTGCTTCCTCACTGACCAGGATTTCCTTGATATCGTCATTCATGCTCATGGGTTGTTCCTCCATTTTCCAATTCCAACTGCAAGATCTGTACAGTCTCCTCGTCCGGGGCCAGCCCCTCGGCAAAGCCCTCCCCACAGACCCACAGGATCTCACTGCCCGCCGCCAGCAGCGGCAGGCCCTCTCGTATTCCGGCAGGAATGCCTGCCTCATTCATCCACTTGCGCAGGGGCTTGCTCAGCCCCCGCCCCGCAGGCCGGAACCGGTCTCCCGGTTGACGGGTGCGCAGCGTAAGGGCAGAATACAACAAGGTTATTCTAGCATAATCCGCCCGATTTTTTAAGTCTTTTTTATGAACACCCTGTGTTTTTTCTCGAAAACCGCTTACAAATAGCCGTGTTTTCAGGGTTTGCCCCCCAGGCAGAGCAAATTCTGCCCCATCGGCAGGGGCAAACGGCAGCGAAAACGCCGGGGCCGCAGCCGCTTCCGGCCGACCCTCTTCCTGCCAGAGCATCCCGCTGCCTGCGCAGAAGCGGACCATATCGGTCAATTGCACCGCCCCGATCCCCTGCTCCACCAGCTCTGCCAGCAGGCGGATGTACTTTTCCTCGGCATCCCGCACCGGGGCAACAAGGCTGTGGAGCGCCGCTTCCAGAATGAGCGGGTCAGCGCCCTGCAGCGGCTCCAGCCGCCATGCTGCCTTGGCTTTCGGGGCCTTGCGGGCAGTCCGGGCTGCATCCAGACGCGCGATGGAAAGCAGCTGTTCTGCCTGCCTGGCAAAGTAGGCATCCGCGCGGGCCGCCTTTTCACAGAAGCGGGCCAGGTTTTCCTCTGCCGCAGCGTTGACGCTGCGCAGGGCCGGAACGGCCCCATGGCGCAGGCGGTTGCGAGCGTAAGCATCGGACTCGTTCGTCTCGTCCGTCACCCACGCCTGCCCGAAGGCGGTGCAGAGCGCTTCGGTCTCGGCCCGGGTCAGGCCCAACAGCGGGCGGCAGTAGCCGGGCCGCCTGGGCCGGATACCCCCTGCCCCGTGCAGCCCGGTGCCCCGGGCCAGCCGGAACAGCAGGGTCTCGGCCTGGTCAGTAGCAGTATGGGCCGTTGCAATGCAGTCTATCCCGCCTGCCAGCAGTTGGGTAAAGCAGGCATAGCGGAGTTTGCGGGCCCAGTCCTCCCCGGCATGGGGCGGCACAGCCATTCCCACATCTGCCGGGCGGAAAACTGTCAGCGACACCCCCAGCCGGGCGCACTCGGCCCGGACAAAAGCTTCGTCCCGGTCCGCAGTCTCACCCCGCAGGCCGTGGTTGACATGGCAGGCCGTAAGGGGATACCCAAAAGCTTCCCGCAGTTCCAGCAGCACCCGCAACAGCGCCATGCTGTCGGCCCCACCCGAAACGGCAGCGCACAGGTGCAGAGCCCGGCCCGGCTCCGCAGGCGCAAACAGCTGCCCCTGCCGGGCAAAGCGTTCTACTTTTGCGATCAATTTTGATGTTTCGTCGTTCATCAGTGTTTGAAGTCCACATCCATAAAGCGGGTGTGTGCGCCATCCCAACCCAGCGGCACCGTGCTGGTCTCGCCGTGGCGGTTCTTTGCCACGATGCACTCCGCGGTATCGGCATCCACCTCTGCCCCATCGGGGTTCTGGCTGGCGTAGTAGGAATCACGGTAAAGGAAGAGGACGCAGTCGGCATCCTGCTCGATAGAACCGGAGTCACGCAGGTCAGACAGCTGGGGCCGGTGAGAAGAGTTGTTGCCCTGCTTTTCCACCGCACGGGACAGCTGAGAAAGTGCGATAATGGGCACATTCATTTCCTTAGCCATGATCTTCAGGTTTCGGGTGATGGAGCTGATCTCCTGCACACGGTTCTCGCTGCGCTGGCCGGTGGTCATCAGCTGCAGGTAGTCGATGACGATCAGGCCCACATTGGGGCGGGTGGGGTCCTGATTGACCCGGCGGATCTTCGCCTTCATCTCGGTGATGGTGATGCCTGAGGTGTCGTCCATATAGATGGGAGCATCGTGGAGCTTTTCCGTTGCCAGTGCCAGATACTCCCAGTCCTCACTGCGAAGGGCACCGGTGCGGAAAGCCTGGCTGTCGATGCCTGCTTCCGCCGAAAGGATGCGGTTGGTCAGCTGCTCCTTGGTCATTTCCAGGCTGAAAATGGCCACCGGCACCTTTTGCTGCATGGCAACTCGGGTGGCAATGTTCAGCGCAAAGCTGGTCTTGCCCATACCGGGGCGGGCGGCCAGAATGATAAGGTCGCCGCGGCCAAGGCCGGTCAGGACGGTATCCAGCAGACGGAAGCCGGTGGGGATGCCCTTGTACTTGTCGGCATCCGGGCCGCTGATCTTCTGCAGGTTGGTCAACGTCTCCACCATGCTGGAGGAAAGCGGGGTCAACGCGCTGGAATCCCGCCCGGAGCGGATCTCGTAAATGCGCTGCTCCGCATTTTCCAGCAGCAGGTCAGCGTCCGGCTCATCGCCCGCGTCCTGCAGAATGTCCTTGGCAACGCCCATCAGCTGGCGCACCAGGTACTTTTCCTGCACGATCTGGGCATAGGCCTTCACATTGGAGATGCTGGGCACCGTCTCGGCCAGACCGGTCAGGTAGACCTTTGCCTCGTCCGCACTGGGGAACACGCCATCGGAGATGACGGCATCCAGCAGGGTGACAAAGTCGATGGTCTGGTCCGCCGTAAACAGGCGCAGCATCTCAGAATAGATCTGGGCGTTCTGCCGGGTGTAGAACATTTCCGGCCGGATGATCTCCACCAGATCGGTCAGGGTCTCAGGCTTGAGCAGCACAGCGCCCAGCACGCTCTGCTCGGCCTGCATATTGTAGGGCAGATTGATGCCCACACTCTCCAGATTCAGTTCATTGGAATAATGTCGTTGTTCGTTGGGCATGGTTCATCCCCCTCCATACTGGGCCAGCTTCCCAAAACGCCAAAAACGCCCCCTGAAGGCAGGGGGCGCAGATGGCGTTTCAATCAGGCCTGTTCTACTTCCACCATGATCTTGAAGGAAGCCACGACACCGACATACAGGCGCACCTTTGCGTTGAACACACCGGCATCCTTGATGTCCTTGGTCTCCAGCTCGATCTTCTTTTTATCAATGGGAGAACCGGCCAGCTGGGCCAGAGCCTCGGCAACTTCCTTGCCGGTGACCTTGCCGTGCAGGCGGCCGGATGCGCCGCCCTTGGCCTTGATGGTCACGGTCTTGCCCTCGATCTTTGCAGCCACGGCCTGTGCGGCGGCCACAGTTTCAGCCTCGTGGAAATCCGCAGCGGCCTCCTTGCCGCGTGCGATATTCACCGCAGAAGCATCGGCCACAGCGGCCAGCTTGCGCGGGAACAGAAAGTTGCGGGCGTAGCCGTCGGAGACCTCATGGATCTCATCCTTCTTGCCAATGCCCTTTACGTCCTGCTTCAGAATCACTTTCATGGTGTTATCCCTCACTTCTCACCGGGGAACCGGTGGATTTCTATGGCTAGTATACAGCAATTGCGCGTTTCCGTCAACGGTCGGGGGCTGCCGCATCTCCGGGAGCTTTCTCCCGCAAGTGAAACGGGCCATTCCATCGCCCGCCCTATTGCCGCTGCGCGGCAACAGGGTCCCACCCCAGCGGACACTTGCCGGAGAAACTCCCCTCGTGCGGCGATCAGCAGTTCACGCCAACTCTTTCCCCGCCACGTCCAGCGCAGCTTCAATGACCTTATCCATGTCATAATACTTGTACTCGCCCAACCGGCCGCCAAAAATGACCTTTGTCTCGGCATCGGCAAGCGCTTTGTATTTTGCGTAAAGCGCGCCATTCTTTTCATCATTGACGGGGTAATAGGGCTCGTCACCCTGATGCCACTCGGTACTGTACTCCCGGCTGATCACCGTTTTGGGCTGGGTGCCAAACTCAAAGTGCTTATGCTCGATGATGCGGGTGTACGGGGTCTCGGCATCGGTATAGTTCACCACGGCGTTGCCCTGGTAGTTGTCGGTGTCCAGCACCTCCGTCTCAAAGCGGACG
>OODC01000763.1_pt1 | contig 18209 bp, 16 predicted proteins | sample 1671711 | NCBI WGS metagenome assembly OODC01 (sample SAMN06348184, study PRJEB24527) | human gut metagenome | reverse complement strand
ACATTGACTTCCTCTTTCCAGATGCGGCCCTCAAAGCCTTCCCACTGTTCAAAATTGATCATTGGAACCTCCTTGCTCCATTACGCAGTTAGCGTTTTCTAACTAATGAGCCTTTGAAAAACCGCTCTGTATGGCGGCTTTCTGGGGGCAAAACGGTCTTGAACTGCCGACTGCGGCAGCCCCAACTACAAGGTGTAGACAAAAATGAAAACCTGCCCACAAAATCTTGCGTTACTATAATAACAAGAACCACTTTAAAAAGCAATAGAAAACAAGTGGGTTTTCTTCCAAAGCAAGGGGGATTCTTTGGGCAGAATGTAGAAAAAACGCTGAATCCCCGGCGGTGTACACTTTTTTCGGGAAAAATTGCAAATTGAGGGTTGACAAGACTAACCGCTTATGGTATTCTGTTCTCGCAGCGGCGGTTAGCTAATTCTAACCACGATGCACCAAAAAACGGAGCGTCTGCAAGCGCTCCGTTCCATTCCTCCATTCCATACTCTCTTTTTCTTGGCGGGATGCAGCATTCTGGTTTGCTCTGCATCCGCTGCGCGGCACACAGGGCTCTGGTACGGCACTGTGCGCAGATGAAAACAAAAACGGGACACTCAGCTTGACCACCTGAGTGCCCCGATTTTTGTTTTGTTCCGGTCGTTGATCGGCTGCATCCCGGGGAGCGGACAACATTCTTTACACCACCGCATCCCGCAGCAGCTGGTAGATCGCCTCCGCGTTTCCATTGGGGGAGCGGAGGGAGACGAATTTTCCGTTTACCTGGCAGACTCCGTCCGAATAGACGGTGAAAAGCAGGTTCTGGCTGGAACCGTCTGCAAAGCGCAGGGTGATGGAATGCGCTTCGTAGTCGTGGGAGTAGGAGCGGGCATTCTGGTTGAACTTCTGGTAGCAGCTCGCGTTTTGCAGGATCTTGAAAAATGCCTGATAGGTGTCATCGCCTGCAGAATAGGCGTGGGTGGTGACCACCGATGGGCTCAGGCTGACGGTATCCTCCACGCTGACGGAGACAGAAGTGCTTTTGTTGATGTCAGTTTTCAGGTCAACGCGGCGGTTGGAAACGAACAACAGCACGAACAACAGGACCCAGAGGGCCATGATGGCATAAAAACGGAGACTTTTGTTTTCCATAAGGCGTTCTCCTTTGGCAGACCGCACAGCAGGGCGGCCAGAGAGATTCAGAGAGTACGCTTTCATTATAGTGCCGGAACGCGCAGGATGTCAACTGTTCTCCAGATGCTTCTGTGCCGCAAAAGTGCCTGCGGCGCTGGCGGCAAACACAAAATAGTAGCTTGCGATGCGGAAGAGCATCAGGGTGCTCATGGCCTCGCCGCTGGTCATAAAGCTGCTGAACACCAGCAGAAAAGCCGTTTCAATGGAGCCCATACCTGCTACATTGGGCAGGGCGTTGGAAAGGAAGAGCATCAGGCTGGTGAGCAGCTGTACCTGCCAGAAGCTCAGCCCGCAGGAAAGCCCCATGAACCGGATGCAGAACCACGGCAGGGTGAACATCAGAAACAGCTTGAGGGTCTGCATGGCAAGGATGCGGGCACAGCGGCCTTTGTCGGCCAGCAGGAGACGGCTCTCGGTGGCCAGGGTGTCCAGCTGCTCCAGCCACTTTTCCCGGCGGGTCCGCCATGGTTCCGTTTTGGGCAGAAAGCCCATGGCCCAGCGGGCCAGCCGCTGCACCAGCGGCGAGACACAGAGCAGCACCAGCGCCACAATGACCAGCGCCACCACGCAGTAGGCGGCGGGCAGATAGTGCATCACGCCGGAGGTGTTGGCGGCGAGCCAACGGTGCTGCAGCAGGAGCATCACAGTGACATAGAGCAGAACGGTGGTCTTGTGGAATACATATTGCAGGGTCATCAGGCCCACACCGGGGCCCAGCGGCAGGCCGCAGTGGTAGAGATAATAGGACTCCATGGGCACAGCCCCGGCACCCAGGCCGACCACGTTGCCAAAGGTGCCCACAAAGGCGGCATCCATGCCGCGCCGCAGGGTGAAGCCTGGCAGGCGGCAGCGGATGATGAGCCAGCAGACGACCCCCTCAAGCAGGGGGTATGTCAGGCCGATGGCCAGCACCAGCAGCACCTGCCAGAAGGAGAGCTGGGCCAGCGCGGTCGAGATCTCGGCCCAGTGGCTGCTGAAGATGAAAACCACTACACAGGTCAGCGCCAGCAGCACCAGCAGAGAAAGGATCGCTTTTTTGCGGGAGGGCTGCTGGGGGGTGTTGGTCTGTTCCATAGGCAAGGCTCCTTTCACGATACTGCTTGCAGTATAACACAGAGGGGCCTTGCTTTTGTGAACTGAAACAAAATTTTTCTCGTCACTTTGTGTGATATGATAAAAAAGAACCTCTCCGGCTCACTTCGTTCGCCAGCTTTCCCGGTAGGGGAGAGGCGGCATTGCGAAGCAATGACGGAGAGGTTTTGTGTTACTTTTTCGCTGTCAGATCTTCCACAGCAGCCCGGAGTGTCTGCTCAAAAGACTCCTTGGAATAATACTGCTCGTACATTTTGCGGCATTCTGTCCGCATGGAGGCCAGCTCTTCCGGGTGTTCAATGGCGTGCTCCAGCAGGACAGCCAGCTGCTGCGGGTCGTCATCGTGGTAAACGAAGCCGTTCCGCCCCTCGGAGATGAGCCCGGCGGTGCCGGTGTGCTCCGATACGATGGACGGCTTGCCGAAGATCAGACCCTCGGTGACAAAGGTGGGCATGGGATCATCGCGGGAAGCGCAGACCAGACCGGTGCACTGCTCCATCAGGCTCTTGATCTCGTCACGGGTGAGCCGCTTGCAGTAGTACACGTTTTCCGGGTAGTCTGCGGTCAGGGCGCGGACGGAATCCATCATCTCCTTGTCAGCGGCCTGGCCCACAAAGAGGAAGGAGGCCTTCTCCCGCACCTCGGGCGGCAGCAGGCGGATGGCCTTGCAGAAGATATCGTGGCCCTTGCGGCGCTCAAAGGAGCCCACCGTGGCAAACAGAGGGCGGCCGCGGTTGTAGCCCAGATCGGTGCGGACAAAGTTCTCTGCCGCGTAATCTGGCAGGCCGTAGATGAGCGGCCGGATCTCGAACTCGGGGCGCACGGCGTGCATGGCGTTGGCGGCGTGGCTGCCCACCGAGTAGACCCGGACATTCTCCCCCAGCTGAGTGGGGATCTGGTGGGCAATGTGGGGGTAACCCGCAAAGGCATCGTGGAGCCACCACAGCACCGGTACGGCGGTACCGCTCAGGGCACGGACGGCCCGGGCCATGACCACCGTATTGACGATGACGAAGTCGGCACAGAGGGCCATGCCCCAGGCATCGGAGACATTGCGGCAGGACGAACGGGTGATGACCGAGGCCCCGGCATCCAGAAAGAGCTGCAGGGAGCCGCCGTCACTGGGGCCCAGCACAAGTACCTCATACCCCATGCTGCGCAGCACCGGCACGGCACTCACCAGCACGATGGGTGCGCCGGTCATATCCAGCACATGGCTCATAATAAAGGCACGTTTGCCGTGGGCCGAAAACGCATCCTCGGCGCAGATGCCGCGCTCGTAGTGGAGCAGGGCCTGCGGAATGAGAGTGGGCTTAGTGCAGAGCTGCGCGGCCAGCGCCAGCAGCTCGGGCACATTTTCGGGGTCATGGGCGGCGGCGCGGCAGCGCTCCAGCAGGGCGCGGCTGACCACGGCGCAGCGGTTTTGCGCCTGCAGCGGCTGGCTCTGATAGAGGGCGGTTGCCCCGCCAAAGCCGAACACAGCATTGCAGGCAACATAATCCGCGCCGTCCTGCAGGGCTTTGGCAAAGTACATCAGGGCGGTGGACATCAGCTCCACGTCCTCAGCGGCCAGAAGCACGCCGTCCACGCTTGCGGTCAGCTCCCCGCCCAGCCGGTCCACCAGCCGGAACTTGCAGTGGAGCTGGTCAGTCAGGGTGGCTTTCAGGGCCGTGCTGCGGGCCGGTGCGCAGACCAGCAGGTAGGTGCTCTGGGTGTTGCTGTACTCCTGCAGGGCCAGCTGACGCTGCTGCAGGGGGGTGTAGTTGTTATACATGGCTGTTCCTCCGTTCCGCTTCTCAGTTTCCACGGTGGAACAGGCGCATCAGGCTGCGGATGGGAGCAGTGAGCTTCCAGCTTTTGCTGGAAAACACGCTCTCCAGCGAGGTCTCGTAGGCAATGCTCCGGGCCTGCAGATCGGCGTTTTTCTGGCACAGCTGTGCGATCTCCTGCTGCAGGGCGGCCACCATCTGCTGCTGGGCCGCGGCATTCTGCTCCAGCTGCTGGATATGCTGCTTTTCGCTGTCCTTGCGCAGCTGGAGCTGCTGCACGCCCTGCAGCACGGCGCAGAACAAAGGCTCGTCCGTCAGGGTCTCCAGCGGGAAGTAGCCATAGCTCACCACCAGCTTCATCCCGGCAGGGTAGTGGGTGGTGCCCTCCAGCCGGTAGTTGGGGTCGTCGCCCAGGAACAGGGTGCTGCCGCCGGAAAGGTTCAGGCCGTTGGTGGGTGTGCAGATGATGCGGTCATCTGAAAAGATCAGGTTGGTGATGCAGCAGGGCAGCTCACCCGGGTCGAACCGCAGGGCCTGTGCAGCCACCGGCAGCTCAAAGGTCGCGGTCACGGCACCGGTCAGCTCGTCGGTGGTGCAGTCGGGCGCGGTCAGGGTGTCCTTTTCCGAAAAGCCGAAGCCTGCATCATAATAGAGCAGCGGCTGCAGCAGAGTGGGCGAGTCGGTATGCATCTCGCGCTGGGGGTGTGCCGCAAGGTAGGACTGCACCTTCTGTTCCAGGGCAAGGCAGCGTTCTGCCAGATGGGAAACGCCTTCGTCCGAAAGCTTGAGCTGCTGTTCCAGCTCGGCGATCTTTTCCTGCAGAGCCGCAGTGTTCTCAGGAGCTGCGTTGTTCATAACCGGATTCTCCTCATAATATTATTTCACTTCAGCAGAGGGTGCACCCTCTGCAAAAAATCAGTGTTTTGCCGCAAAATGACGCTCAGGCGCTTCGGCGCGGGCGCTGCGCCGGCGGGGCGCTTCCGCCGCCTTCTGCTCCCGGCGGGAGGTGAGCCAGAACTTCAGGTCCCGGCGGCGCACCAGCAGCTCGCAGATGAGCAGAGTGGAGCCCAGCGAAAGGGTGAACTGCAGCACCATGCCCAGCACCGGGTGAGCCGCAAACTTCTGGGGCATCAGGTACCAGGGAATAGCCGTGAGCTCCACAGTGTGGACGCAGAAGATGAACAGCGAACGGCGGCCAATGGCCTGGATGGCGTGGGTGACAACGTTCTCCACCCAGCGCTGGAACCAGATGACAATGGAAAGGATGCCCAGGCCCGTCACGGCATCCAGCAGGATGCTCACGGGGCCGAGAGTCCACTCGGCCATCGAGACGCAGTCGGTGCTCTTGGTAAGAAGCACCAGTGCGGCCACAGCCAGCGCCGCCGCGATCATCCCGCCGCGCAGACGGGGCGAAAGGGGCTGATCAAAGATCTTATATTTCTTGGCAAGATAGCCCACATACAGGGCCGGAACGGTGACCATGCCTTGGCCGATGCAAAAAGGAGCCTCCCAGGTGATGCAGATGCCCCAGCCTAACAGCATGGTACCCAGCACCGCCCAGTTTATGTACTGCTCCGGGAAGATATTCAGGATGAGATCCAGCAGAATCCATGCGATCATCAGCGAGAGCAGATACCACATGGGGCCGCAGGAGAAGAACAGCTGGCCGAAATAGGTGGCCGTGTGGGGCAGGCCCAGTGCAAAGCCGCCCAGCACCTTGTAGGTCTCGTAAGTGGCGTTGTGCAGGCTGCCGAACAGGCTGTAATGGATGATAAAGTGGAACACGGTGGTCGCAATGCCTGTATAGATGTAAGGCTTGAGCAGCGTCTTGAACTGCTGGTCGATGCACTTGCCGATGGAGCGCTTGCGGAAGCCGTAGCCGCTGGCAATGTAAAAGGCCGCCATCAGGGATTCACGGTAGGCGAACATGCAAAAGGTCAGCGGGTTGATGTGGCTGGCATCGCCCATGGGGTAAAGCTCACCGGTGTGGGCAAAGACGATGGTCAGCATGCCGACACCCTTGAGCAGATCAAACATGCCCAGCGAATTTGCGGCACGGCGTTTGGTTCCCTCCATAAAAAGGTCCTCCTCTGCGCCGCACCCCGCCCCGGGATGGCAGAATTGCCGGATTTTTGGCGCATCATGTTAAAAATTAGAGATATTTATAATAAGTATAATGCTTTTTGCCCCTGCTGTCAATCAAACCCAGGGAGAGGCGGATACCGGGAAAAGGGTACAACACTCACGGCCTGCCCGCAACAAAAGGCAGGATTTACATCCGGGTGCACAGATTGACTGTAAGTTTAAGTTGCATATTTGTGCAATTAAATCTTGCGTTTGAGCCTTCTATGCGGTATACTCTAGGCTAGAGTACCCAGAAGATTCCATTTGGCGGAAACGAAAGGGAATAATTTAACAAAAATAAACAGGGAGTGTAAAATAATGGCAAACAAGGCTTGTAACGAAGTTGTGACCGCGGCAAATATGCCGATGACCGTTTTTGACATGATCTCTGCGATGCAGAATAAGTATGCTGACCGTGTGGCGTTCCGCTATGTGGAGGGCAAGGACACGGTGGTGGAAAAGACCTACGCTCAGTATGTGCAGGATATCCGCAAAGCGACCGGCTACCTGCAGCAGGAGCTGGGCGAGCCCAAGGGCAAGAAGATCGTCGTCCTGAGCCGCACCAACTATGAGTACGGCGCGGTCGTTTTCGGCACCATGATGGCAGGCGCTGTCATCGTGACCCTGAACCAGGGCAAGACCTGGGCCGAGCTGGAGCATGAGCTGGGCATGATGGAGCCGGACCTCATCTTCAATGATGGCATCGATTACGGCTACCGCGCCCAGCTGGAAGCGCTCTATGGCGCTCGGCTCCGCCCCATGGATGCCTGGACCGCTGCCCCTGAGGCTGAGATGGTCAACCGCATCGACCACGAGGGTCTGCTGATGCTGATGTTCACTTCCGGCACCACCGGCCGCAGCAAGGGCGTGATGCTGAGCGAGAAGAACTACTTCACCGCCTGCCAGATGTACATCGATGGCCAGAAGGACATCCTTGACCAGGAGGAGCGGCTGGCACCCCAGTACCTCGACCGGAACTTCAGCCACTTTACGCTGGTACCCATGTTCCATCTGGCCGGTTTCATCTGCTACTTTGTCTACGGCATACAGGGCTGGACGCTGAACCTCTGCTGTGATGCCCGCGACCTGCGCCGGGATATGAGCCTGATGCACAGCGATGCCATGTCTACCCCGCCGGTGCTGGTGGAGATGATCTACAACGAAATCAAGCGCGGCCATGCCGACCGCCTGAACGGTCTGTGGAACCTGAGCTGCAGCTCTGCGATCCTTGATCCCGCCATCCTGAGCGAACTGGTGAAGAACGGTTTCTACATCAACCAGTGCTACTCCATGACTGAGCTGGCCGGCTATGGCCTGCTGAACGTGACCCAGGAGGGCGACCACCTGCGTGCCCTGGGCAAGCCGGACGGCTTCTGTGAGGTCAAGGTGGACGAGAACGGCGAAATCTGCGTCCGCGGCGGCTGCGTGATGCTGGGCTACTATAAGGACCCCGAGGCCACTGCAGAGACCATCGACAAGGACGGCTGGCTCCACACCGGAGACCTGGCCCGCGTGGACGAGGAAGGCTACTACTATATGACCGGCCGCAAGAAGAATCTCATCATTCTGGACAGCGGCGAGAACGTCAGCCCCGAGGAGCTGGAAAAGCTGCTGGGCAAGTGCGATGCCATCAAGGAGTGCATCGTCAAGGAGATGGGCAAGAAGATCGGCACCGTGGTCTGCTGTGAGGATGACAAGCAGCAGCAGGTGAAGGATTTTGTCACCGAGCTGAACCGCACCCTGCCCATGTACAAGCGCATCTCCGTGGTGGAGTGCAGCGCCGAGCCCCTGCCCCGCAACGCGCTGGGCAAGCTGCTGCGCAAGTAAAACCAAACGGGAGAAAAAGGAGCAGACCATGGTAAACAATGTCTATGATCTTGTCACCCGGACAATGGAGCAGGAATTCCCCGGGCGGGTGGCGTTCCGCTGGGTAGAGGATGCCACCGGCACCGTGAAGGAAAAGACCTATGCCGAGTATGCACAGGATATCCGCCGCGCCGCTGCCTGGTTTGCCCGGAACATCCCGGAGGTGGAGGGCAAGCGGGTGGTCCTGTTGAGCCGGAACTGCTATGAGTATGGCGTGAACACCTTTGGCGCTGTGCTGGCCGGGGCTGTTCTGGTAACGATGAACCAGAAAAAGACCTGGGACGAACTGAGCTGGGAGCTGGAGCTGGCAGAGCCTGCCCTCATCCTGAACGATGGGGTGGACTATGGCTGCCGTGACCAGCTGGAGGCTGCGTATGGGGAGCGCCTGCGGCCGATGGATGCCTGGAAGGACACCGCGCCCGGCGGGCTGGAAAAGAAGATCGACCCCAATGCCCTGATGGTCATGCTGTTCACCTCCGGCACCACCGGCCGCAGCAAGGCCGTGATGCTGGCGGAGCGGAACTTCTTTACCGTGATGCAGATGCACGTTGCCATGGGCGACCACATGCTGGACTTCAAGCACCGGCAGCTGCCCGAGGACAAAAACGATGTCCTGAGCAACTTTGCCATCCTGCCCCTGTTCCATCTGGGCACCTTTATCTGCCTGTTCTCCTGGCCCTTCAAGGGCTGGGCCCTGAACCTTTGCAGTGACCTGCGGAATTTCTACCGGGATCTGGGCCTGATGCACAGCGATTCCATTGCCGTGGCCCCGGTGCTGATGGAGAGCATCTACAAGGATGTCAAGCGCGGCCGCGCCGATAAGCTGAACGGCCTGTGGAACCCCTGCGGCAGCTCTGCCATGTTCGACAGCGAGCTGCTGCTGGGTCTGGTGGAAAACGGCATGTACATCACCCAGTGCTACGGCATGACCGAGACCTGCGGCGATGGTCTGGTGAACTACGCCCAGGCAGAGCCCCATATCCGAGCGCTGGGCAAGCCGGACGGCCACTGCGAGTACAAGCTGGATGAGACCGGCGAGATCTGCATCCGGGGCGGCTGTGTGATGCTGGGCTACTATAAAGACCCCGAGGCCACCGCCGAGATCATCGACAAAGACGGCTGGCTCCACACCGGCGACCTGGCCCGTGAGGACGAGGACGGCTATTACTATATGGTGGGCCGGAAGAAGAACCTGATCATTCTGGGCTCCGGCGAGAACGTCAGTCCCGAGGAGCTGGAAAGAAAGCTCAACGCCTGCCCTGAGGTGCAGGAGTGCGTGGTCAAAGAGATGGGCAAAAAGATCGGCGCGCTGATCTGCTGCGCTGAGGAAAAGCAGGCGGAGGTCCGGGCTTTCCTCACCGGGCTGAACCGTACCCTGCCGCTGTACCAGCGGATCACGGCGGTGGAGTTCAGCACCGAGCCCCTGCCCCGCAACGCCATGGGCAAGCTGCTGCGCAGGTAAGCGCGGAAATTGCGAAAAAAGCGCAAAACCGGGCGGTCGGTGTGTTGCATTTCCTCCATAAAACAGGTATTATAAAACACAGGAATGCCCCGCCGGCTGGCTAAACCGGCCCGGCGCGTGGCATACTGAAAATCGTGTCTCAGATCCTGGCAATTCTGGAGGATGTGGCAGAGATCTCGCCCGAGGATGTCAACGAAAACAGCGTGATGATGGATGATCTGGATCTGTCCTCTATGGAGATCCTGACCGTCGTGGCCGATCTGGAAGAGACCTTTGGTCTGCGCATCCCCGAAAAGGAGCTGCGCAACTTTGTGACCATCGGCGATCTGGCCGATTATCTGGCCGAGAACGCGGGGTAAATTCCGGATGAATGCAAAGCAGCGTGCGGTGTTTCAGGGCATCGTCTACTACTACCGCGAAAATCAGGTCCTCTGCCGCTATCAGGCCACGCTGAAGGAGGCCGTTGACCCGGCCCTTCTGCAGCAGGCACTGGATGCGGCCCGCCCGCTGGCAGAATATTATTTCTGCCATGTGGTGTGGGAAAAGCGGGAGGCCCATCTGGAGCCCAACACCGCCCCCTGCCGTGTGCGGCAGGGCAGCGCCCAGCCAAAGATCCCCGAGGAGACGAACGATTATCTCTTCTCGCTGGGCTGTGAGGGGAACACGGTCTATCTGGACTGGTTCCACTTCCTGGCCGATGGCCGGGGCGGCGCGCCCTTTTTCACCCTGCTGCTCAAGCTCTACTGCAATCTGCGCTCCAACGCCGGTTTTGTGTGCGAGGCCCTTGCCTCTGACCCGCCCTATGATGTGGAACAGCTGCTGGCCCGCTACCCGGAGAGCCAGGTGGCCAACAACATGCAGAAGGACGTGCTGCAGATCCACGAAGGCACGCCCCATTTTCAGCGTCTGCGGCTGGACAGGAAAAGCCTTATGGATCTGGCGCAGAAGGAGGGCGTGAAGCCCTTCAGCGCCCTCATGGGGCTGACCTGCCAGGCAGCGCAGCGGTATCTGGAAAAGAATGACCTTGCGTACAGCTATGCCGCCGACACCCGCGCGGCGCTGGGGGTGCCGCACGCCCTGTACAACTGCATTGCGTCCTTTCAGCTGGCTCTGCAGCTGGAACCGCAGGCCCGGCTCCACAGCTTTGCAAAGCAGCTCGACCATGAGATCCGGGAAAGCCTGACCCCGGAGCGCCGCCTGTTCCGCATGGCCGAACAGATGGGCTGGGTATATCAGGTTTTCCGGCAGAAGGCCGCGCTCAAGATCAAGAAGCGTGTGTTCCAGATGGGCGAGTACATAAGCGGCTTCCCGGCAGATTTCTGGGTCAGCTACATCGGCAGCCCGCTGCTGCCGCACAGCCCGGAGCTGGAAGCATACCTGACCGATTTCCAGACCTGGGTGCTGCCGGACGGTGCGTCCCTTGCAATGGAGGTCACCAGCCTGCACGGCGTGTTGACCTGCTGCATTGAGAACAAGGTGGACAAGCCCGGCTACCTCGAGGCCCTGCGCGGCGTGATGGAGCAGGAGGGCATCAGGGTGCTGGAAGCGGTACATATTTCCTGAAGCAACAATAACAGCGAACCCCCCAGTGCAGATCGCACCGAGGGGTTCGCTGTTTAGTTAGCATCCTCACCCTCTCCGTCATTGCTTGCGCAATGCCACCTCTCCCGAAGGGAGAGGGAAGACATCACAGAGGGCAGATGCTGCTAAATCTGGGATTGCCCTTGGCTCCCCCTTTGGGGCAACAACAACGACCGCCGCCAGCGGCGGATTGAGGGAGGAGTTGTTGGGGCAGTGGCCAGCAAGATACGAATGCAATTTATTGCATGAAGTAACTGCTGGGTGCCACAACCCGGCTAGTGGCAAAGCCGAAGGCTTTGACTGAGAGGGTTCGCCACTTACCCCTTCATCTGATTCCAGCTCCGAATAACCTCCCAGCGGCTGACGGAATCCTCCGCAGACGCATCCGGGGCGAGGAGCAGGTTCTCGATGGCCCATGCAAGGGCCTGCTGGACCGGGGCAGCATCGGCAGGGAGAAGAGCAGCGGGGGCTGGGGTCCCGGCGGCTTCCCACAGCAGCAGGGCCAGCTCCCCGGCGTTGTTGGGGATGGCCGCACCGGCAGGCAGGACGGTGTTCAGGTACAGCTCGGTGCCGATCATGTAGCCGGTGTAGCCGAGCACAGCCGCGCCAGCACCCGCCGTGCCGATTATGGCGGCGGTGCCAAGGATGCCGGGGCCGTCATCTTCGATGCTGGCCTCCCGGTACTGGGCTTCCACGGTAACGGTCTTGCCGTTTTCCACCGCATTGGCCGGGATGGTAAAGCTTTCGGCGTTGTAGGCCACATTGGGGTTGCCCAGCAGGCTTTCCTCACGGATGGCCCACTGGTCGAACACCATGCCCTCCGGTACGGCATCCGGGTTCAGGGTCACTTTTGCTTCTGCTTCCACCGGCACGGTGCCGCTGGTCAGCGCATCACTGCCGCCGGTCGTAAAGCTGCCGCCCACCACTTTCAGGGTGTAGGTCTCCGGTTCCGGTTCAGGCTTCGGTTCGGGTTTGGGTTCCGGTTTCGGGTCGTTCAGCTGTAGCTCAAGGTCAGCCGTAAGGGGCAGCTGTACTTCCCGTACCTTGCCGCTGCTCAGGGTCACATACAGGGTGCTTTTGGTGGGTGTGCCGACCACATAAAGTTCATTGGCGGCGCTGTCCAGTGTGGTGGTATCGCCGCTGGTTTTCAGGGCCGTAATGGTTCCGTTATCAGAAACGGTAATTTTCTTGGCGCTGTTTTCGCAGCCGGTGGGAACATTCAGGAACACGCCGTTCAGGGCGCTGGCATTGCCGGCAACTTCTTTCAGGAAAATGCCGTTTGCAATGCTGGCATTTTCGCCCACCGTAACCGGGCAGTTCACAGCCACCCCGTGGGGGTTCAGCTCGGGGCTGTTAAAGTCATAGCTTTTCTCGGCGGTAGGCTCCAAAATCAGGCTGTCATTTTCAAATCTCCAACCCTCGCCGGTATAATTCGCCCGGTTGCCATTCCGATCCTGTGCCACGGCAGGGTAACCGCTTTTCTCAATCACCAGCCGGGTCAGCGGGCGGATAGTTACTGTATCTGCACCATTTGTAAGCGGTGCGGTGAAGGTGACTTCATAAACTCCGCGGATATCCTCGAACTCAATCTTGAGATCACTCCCACACCAGTCGGAAAGAAGCGTAGGCGGTGCATTATCAATGGTTACATCAAGGGGTGGAAGATCGTACATAGTATCATCAAAACGATAGCTTATATCAACAGAAACGGATGCCTGATTCGGGATGATATAGCATGAATTGTGATACCCATTGACCGAAACATCGATAAAATCGGACGGCGTTTCTGCTGCGAGGGTATAACCTGATGCTACGGAACCGGTACTGCGAATGCTTGACGTCTCTTTGAAAGTGCCGCCGTTGATCGTGCCGCCATTGTTTGTAACGGTGTACGAAGAAGCCCAATCACCAAACTGACCATTTTCAATGATGCCATCCAATTCATTGGTGACCGAAGAGAAAAAACGGCCACCGATTATTGTGCCATGGTTTGTAACAGCATCCTTAAAAATGCCGCCTTTGATAGTGTCATTGTTCGTAACAGAGGCTATAAAATTTCCATCCGTAACGGTTGCATTTTCGCCAATTACCAGGTTACAGTCGGTTGTGATGGAGTGCCCTGTGTGAATGGCAAAAAAATCATAGCTTGTTGGGGCATTGGGGCACAGGGTCAGAATTTTACAATTTTCATCGGCATCGTAAGTCCAGCCATCACCAGTGTAGATATCATGCCCGTTGACTGGTTGGTGAGGGATATTATCCAGAACAGGATAACAGTCTTGTCCGATTTTAAGTTCGCCGTTGCTGCTATCCTCCGCTGCTGCTGCGGTCAATGCCGACACGGGCAGGAATGTCAGCACCATACTGATTGCCACCAACAGGCTGAGTAGTCGCTTCTTCATAGGGGATTCCTCACTTTCCTTGCGCCGGTCTCCCGGCTGGGTTTGAGGACGACCTCTCCTCCTTGACAATCCACCGAAAATTGACTATACTACAAATAGAAAAGGCGCTGACTGCAAATGGTCAGCTCCCACTCCTAGTCAGTTAAAAAGATTGACCGCTAAGTTTGGAAGGCTTGGGGCGGTCAATCTTTTTTGTTTTTATCGTGTTCTTTGTTAGAAATTTTCCAACCAGCATCAAATGCGGCTTTGGCAACGGTGACCATCAACGTCAGCAAACCGATGATGACGGTCAGCAGTGCGCAAACTTCTGCTAAAGACATCCGACATCCCTCCCTTCGCTTAAAGCTCCGGGACAGGATCTTATTCAAAAAAGTTCCGTTTCCCGGAGACCTGCAGCCCACTTGCGTGGGGATGTAATGACCGGGAGTGGAAGCATGACCACCTGCATTGCAGACAGCACCTTTACCGCCATTGCTGGCGATATTTTTAGTTTATCATAAGATTCGACGAATTACAACCAGAAAAGCGGCTCACCCTCTCCGTCTTTGCTTCGCAAATCCACCTCACCCTGTTCTTGTCGGCCGGATGCTGACCTCACCATGCTGCAGGGCAACCTGCCTGCCGCCCTCGCGCTCCACCACCAGACGGCCCGCATCGTCAATGGAAAGGGCCTTTGCGGCATAGGTCTCGGCCCCGGTGCAGACAGTGACCCAGTGGCCCGGCACAAAACAGCGGGCCCGGTACTCGTCCAGACAGTCGAAGGCCGGGCAGAGGGAGAGCAGCTCCCGGGCAATGGCCCCGGCCAGCACCGCACGGCTCACGGGTGCGGGCCCGCCGGGGTAAAGGCTGCCCGCCGTGCGGGCCAGCTCCTCGGGCCAGTCGGCAGGGGAGGTGGTCAGGTTGAGGCCGATGCCCACCACCAGCCATTCCAGCTGACCGCATTCCATGTCGGTCCCGGCTTCGGTCAGGATGCCGCAGACCTTGCGGCCCTGATAGTAAAGGTCGTTCACCCATTTGATGCCCAGCTCCAGCCCGCAAAGGGCCTTGACAGCCCGGGCCACGGCCACTGCCGCACTGATGGTCACACTCTGGGCATCGGCGGCAGAGAGGGCGGGCCGCAGGATGAGGGAGAGGTAGACCCCCTTCCCGGCAGGGCTTTCAAACCGCCGCCCCAGCCGCCCGCGCCCCGCCTTCTGGTGGGCCGTGAGCACCAGCGTACCGTGGGGCGCACCGCCCAGTGCCAGCTGCTTGGCCGTCAGGTTGGAGCTTTGCAGCGTGTCGTAGATGTGAATGGGAGCGGGATAGGGGCCCACCGCCTCGGCGCAAAAGGGGTCACCGCCTGCCAGCCGGTAGCCCCGGCGCGGGGCGGAATCCAGCGCGTATCCCTGGGCCAAAAGCGCCTGTGCCGCCTTGTGGACAGCCGCACGGCTCACGCCCAGCGCTTCGGCCAGCTGCTGGCCTGAGATATAGGCTCCCTTTGCCGCCGAAAGCGCCTGCAGCAGGGCCTGTTTGGTGCTTCCCCCCATGGAAAACGCCTCCTTCTTATAGTATAATAACAGTATAGCATAACTTGAAGTTTTGCAAAAGAGACTTGCCCATTATGCCAAGGGCTCCCCTACTAGGAGCAACAGCAACAACCGCCGCCAGTGGCGGATGAAGGGCGTTGCTGTTGGGGCCGCGGCCAGCAAGATACGAGTGCTGTTTACAGCACGAAGTGGATGCTGGGAGCCGCAACCCGTACTGGCGCGAAGCGCCTGAGAGGTTTCATCCGTTTTTTTTTTTTAATTTTTGCAGGAAAACCGCGTTCTGCTTCGTATTCATTTACAGAGCGGCAGGAAAGGAGGGATGCGGACCGTTGACAACACTGGAATTCAATGCGCTGGTGCGGCAGTATCAGGGGCTGGTCTACACGGTCTGCCACCAGCTGGTGCCGGACGAGGGCGATGCCCAGGATCTGGCACAGGAGACTTTTCTGGCCGCATGGCGGGCCATTGACCGCTGCCCGCCCGGGTACGAAAAGCAGTGGCTGGCGCGTATCGCTTCCAACAAAGCCAAGGACTACCTGCGCAGTGCGTGGGTGCGCCGGGTGAACACTCCGGGAGATGATATCCTTGCACTGGAAGGCGCGCCGCCCGGCTCCGAACCGGAGCAGCAGGTGCTGGATGCCATGAGCGAGGAGACCCTGACCGGGAAGATCCTGGGGATGCGGGAGCCGTACCGCACCCCCTGCCGCCTGATGCTGCTGGAGGGCCGCACCGCCGCCGAGGCGGCAGCCCTCTGCGGCAGGCCCCAAAAGACGGTGGAGGCGCAGATCTACCGGGCAAAGAAAATGCTGGCGGAGCAGATCCGTCAGGAAAGGAGGAGCGAAGATGGAATTGTTTCGTGAAGATGGCTGCATGACCGACGCGGGCTTCCGGGCCATGATGGACGGCCGGCTGGATGAGCTGGGCAGGCTGGAAGCCGCCGAACACCTCTCTTATTGTGACCAGTGCATGGACCGCTACACGGCCCTTTTGACCGCCGATGCGCTGGAAACACCGCCAAGGAGCGTGCAGGGCGCGGTGATGGGCACGATCTGGGCCCGCCTGATGCAGAATACCTATGGCAGGGCTGCTGTGGCCGGTGTGGCCGCTGTGCTGGCCCTGACTCTGTGGCGGAGCGGGGCGCTGCAGCAGATCATCCAGTATGGTGCCGGGCGGGAGAACGTGCTGGAAACTGACCAGAGCCAGCTCTGGGAGCCCGGCCGGAATGACCCGGCCCCGGAGAACACCCCGCAATACCGCCCCATTGAGGACGACCGGCCGCAGGCCGCGCCGGAACAGCTGGGGAGACCCGTGGAGACAAAACAGGACCGCCGTTATGCCGGCGAAGGCTCCTCTTTGCTCCACAAGCTGCTCACGGATGTGACCGATAAGATCGCGGGCAATGCCCCAAATACTGAGAAATGAGGGAACGATTATGAAGAAAAATGGCATCCTGACCCTGCTGTTCGCCTTTATCCCGGGCGCGGGCCAGATGTATCAGGGATATATGAAGCGCGGCCTTTCGCTGGTGCTGATGGCCGCTGCCATCGGCATGGCAGCCATGCTGATCCCGCCCGTCGCGTTTGCGCTGCTGGTGGTGTTCATGTACAGCTTTTTCGACACCTTCAACCTGCGTGCCCAAATCAGCATGGGCACCGCCCCGGAGGACGATTATCTGGTACACTTCGACCCGCAGGACAAGCGCCTTGCCCGGATGATGATGGACAGCCACAAGCTGGTGGGCTGGTGCCTGATCGCCATCGGTGCGCTGATCGCCTATGAGCAGATCATTATGAACACGCTGGGCGATATCCTGTGGCGCTGGGGCCAGAAGGCTCCGGTATGGCGGGCCATCTATCTGGTGATGGATCAACTGCCCGAGGTTGTGCTCTGCGTGGCACTGATCCTGTGCGGCATCTGGCTGGTGCGGGGCCCCAGAGCAAAGAAAGCTGCCCCGGAAGCCGCTGCACCGGAGGAGACCGATTTTCAGGAGTATCAGCCTGAAAAGAAGATGCCCAGCCTGCTGGATCACTTTGCCCGCAAGGCAGAGCCGGATACGACCGGTGAGGTGACCCTTGACCCGGAGGATGAAGACGATGGACGAGAAGAAGAATGACACAGCAGAGACCCCGGCCTTCAAGGCCCCGGAAAACGCCCCGGTGCGCCGGGTGGGCACCCTGACGCTGGGAGTCTGCCTGATCGTCTGCGGCGTGCTGTTCCTCTGCTATTTCTTTGTGCCGCATTTCAACTGGGAGCTTGCGCTGAAGATCGCCCCGGCGGCAGGGCTGATCCTGCTGGGGTGCGAGGTGCTGTATTTTGCCGCAAGGCCCCAGCGCTGGAAGTACGATTTTCTTTCGGTGTTCCTCTGCATCGTGCTGATGGTCAGCGCCTTTGGCGGGGCCTGCCTGATGGCAGCCTTTGATTTTGCCCTGCGCCGGGGGGAGTTCTGGATCGAATACGATGCCCGGCAGGAACGGGAACTGACCGATGAGGAAAGCGACCGCCTGCGCCTTGATCTGGACGAGGGCACCGGCCCTGACCTCGATGAGGAAAATGAGGACAGCAGCGCGGCCTCCCACGCGGAAGTTTGAGCCATACAAAAAACATATCACAGCAATACAAAAGATACCTTTTACAGGGGGCACCTGTCCGGGTATACTAAATGTGCACCCGGACGATGGGTGCTCGAAGAAAAAAGTGTAAAAGCGAACCGCCATGGCAACTGTCACCATGGCGGTTCGCTTTTTGTTTGTAAGCTCGTGTGTTACTTGCGGGCGATCATCTCGGTGTAGGCCAGCACCAGGGGGCCTACGCCCTTGGCATCGTTGCAGACCACAGGCTCACTGAAGTAGTAGGCCAGGGAGCCGTCGCGGTGATCCTTGCCGCCCAGACCTGCCACCAGGCAGATACCATCCAGCTGCAGGCTGCCGTCCGGGTTCTTGGAGAGGGAGGTACCTGTCACAGGTGCCGTAGAAGGCTTTCTCAGCCCAGGCAGCCATCCGCTTGGGCAGGTAGCCCAGGCGCACGCCCTTGAGCACCGCATAGGCGAACAGGGCAGTGCCGCTGGTCTCAAGGTAGTTGCCCTCCACGCCGGGGTGATCCATCACCTGCCAGAACATGCCGGTCTCCTCATCCTGGAACTTGTGCACATCCTCAATGGTCTGCTTGAGCATGGCCATGATGCCGCGGTACTCGTTGTACAGCT
>OODC01000761.1_pt1 | contig 18213 bp, 8 predicted proteins | sample 1671711 | NCBI WGS metagenome assembly OODC01 (sample SAMN06348184, study PRJEB24527) | human gut metagenome | reverse complement strand
CAAAATCAGTGTCCTTCTTTCTTCCTTTACATATATTTCATAATAGTCGGCAATAATACATTCATATCTATTGGTTTTGCAACATGATCATTCATGCCACTTGCCAAAGCCATCTTCTTATCTTCTTCAAACGCATTTGCTGTCATTGCAACAATTGGAATCTGCGATTTGTTACCGTCTTTCAGTTCTCGAATTCTCCTGGATGCTTCATATCCGTTCATAATCGGCATCTGAATATCCATCAGAATCAGACTGTAGTAATTTTGCTTTGCTTTGTTAAACATATCAATACATGCAACGCCGTTCTCCGCTCTTTCTATCATGATTCCCTCTTCCGTCAAAAGTTCCGTTGCAATTTCTGCGTTCAAGTCATTATCTTCTACCAGAAGAACCCTTTTTCCTTCCAGTTTTTTGATATTCAACTGACCGTCTGCATGTTTCGGATTCCTTTCTTCCGCATTTGCTATTTTTAATGGAAGCGTGATTGTAAAAGTAGAACCTGCTCCCGGTTTGCTCTGAACTGTGATCTTGCCATTCATTAAATCCACCAGTTTCTTCACGATTCCCATGCCAAGTCCGCTACCTTCTATTCCGCTGTCTGACGAAGATCGTTCCTGTGAAAATGATTCAAAAATATGTTTTTGGAATTCTTCTGACATTCCGATTCCGTTGTCTGCTATGATAAGCTCTAATACACTCCAACCTTCTTTTTCGCCGGGATATTGGTTCAATGTACAGCTTATGTTACCGCCTTCACCCGTGTATTTCACAGCATTACTCAAAATGTTAATCGTAATTTCAGATGTTCTTGCATCATCCATATACAAGTATGGATATCGAATGTTCTTATTGACTTTCAGTGTTTGATGTTTTTCTTCTATCTGTTTCCTAAACATATCAATACATAAATCAAAGTTTTTAGAAACATCTGTTATTGTTTCATCCAGCGTTGCTTGGTTGTTTTCGATTCGTGCTAATTCAAGAATGTTATCAATCAAATGCAGCATTTTCTTTCCGCACAATAATATTTTTTCAAAGTAATCCTCTAATATAGTTGGCTCCTTTAAATGTTTCTCTCCCAATTCTGCATATCCAATGATTGCATTCATAGGGGTACGAATATCATGAGACATATTAAACAGAAATGTTGATTTTGCTTTATTAGCTGAATCGGCCAGTCTTGCAGCTTCCTGCAACAGTTTTTGCTGTTTCTGCTCATTTTCTTTTTGCTTCTTATATGCAGAATATCCACAGGTACATAATATTACCAAAATACACGCTGTAATGCATCCCAGTACAATACTTAACTTATTCGTCTTCTCAACCATTCCATACGCTTTCTGCATATCCATTTCTATGCAGAAAGCACCTATCACTTCATTAGATTCATCTTCCGCTGTCACAGGATAACAGGCTGTAAAAATAGGTCCCCATGTTGTATCAACAATATCCTGAGAATATACTGTTTTTCCAGAAAGTGCTTTTTCTATATAAGGAACCATCTCCTTTTCAATCGGATCTCCTGGATGTCTGACGTCACCAGCCGATGGATCCAGTCCGTCTACAACGTAAATCAATCTACCGTCTTCATTTCTGGTTGCTGTGTAAATATATCTCGTAGAATTCAGCGTTCTGATTTCATTCATATATGTCGACATATTCTTGAATAGTTCTGTATTCTCATCAGCTTTACTTTTTATTTCATTAAAATCTTTTCGTCCCAGTCTGTCATTTACCAGCTTATGAACCGCATCTGCACTGGAAATATCTCGTTCAATTTCTGTTTTCAGAGCAGTTTTGGTATATGCTTGTTGTAAAATAAAAGTATATGCAACAACAGCCAAAATCACCATTGCCAGAAGGAATACCAACCGTCCCTCAAAAATTTTCCAATGATTTACCGGATTTTGATCTTTTCTTTTTTGTTTTATATAGTTATTTTTCATCATCGTATTTCACATGCCTTTTCCCTAATTTTAATTTAATACAAAAACGCCTCAACTCTTCACGTATTTTGCAATATAGTGGTTCAGTTGTCAAGACAAAAATCTAAGCATTTTATAATAAACTGATATATGTAACTGGGTAGGGGAGAAAATCCCCCCTTAGGCTGCATGATCATCCAGTAACAGGATTGGATAATAGCAGGATGCCGGTGTCTGATTATTGAGTGCGGAATGACAACGTTCAAAGTTGTATGTATGCACATATTTCTCAATAGCCTTCCTTGCTTCTCGGATATTGTTGTATTGGGTCAGATATGCTTCCTCGTACTTGAAACTCCGGAACCATCGTTCGATCATGATATTGTCAGCCCAGCGATTTTTACCATCCATGCTTTGACGGATCTGATTCTCAAGGACAGGAAGTGTATATACACTTCCGAAAAACCAACAATTTAGGGAACCCTGCCCTAAATTAAAAACCCAGAAATCACTACTTCGAAAAACCCAAAAAAGGAGAATCTGCCTATGGCAAATAGAAAAAGAAATATACAGATTTTGTTTTGTGTTTCCCCCGAAGAAAAGAAGCTGATTCGCAGAAAGATGATTGAATCAAAGACCAAAAACATGGGAGCTTATCTTCGTAAAATGGCAATCGACGGTTATATTGTCAATACAGACACTACTCCACTGAAGAAACAGTATGAGGAAATGCATAAGATTGGTGTAAATATTAATCAGATTGCAAAAAAAGTAAACAGCACCAGAGATCTGTATCCGGAAGAAATGCAAGAATTGAAAGAAATGGTGAAAGAATTATGGCGTATCTTAAGCTCTTCCCCATTAAAGTAACAGACAAGAAAGCTCTGGACTATATTACAAATCCAGATAAGACAGATGAAAAACTGTTAGTTTCCAGTTTTGGCTGTTCTCCGGAAACTGCAGATCTTGAATTTTCTATGACAAGAGAAATGACAAAAAAGAATGGAATGGACAAAGGTGATAACCTGGCATTTCATCTGATCCAGTCCTTTAAACCTGGAGAAGTTGATGCCGAAACTGCCCATCGCTTAGGGCAACAATTTGCAGATGAAGTACTGAAAGGAAAATATGAATACGTGATCAGTACCCATGTTGACAAAAATCACATTCATAACCATATCATCTTCAACGCTGCAAGTTTTGTTGATCATCACAAGTATGTTTCCAATAAGCGGAGCTACCATAAAATCTGCAGTATCAGTAATCGTATCTGCCATGAAAATGGACTTGCCACCAGTATGCCAACCGAAGAAAAAGGAAAAAGCTATAAAGAGAACATGGAATATTATCGTGGCACCAGTTGGAAAGCCAAGCTACGTGTCGCAGTTGATAAGGCAATCTGGACTTCCATCAACTATGAGGAATTTCTACAAAAAATGCAGTTAGCCGGATATGAAGTCCGCCAAGGAAAACACCTGTCCTTCCGTGCACCGGAGCAGAAGAACTTCACTTACATGAAATCTCTCGGAAGTTATTATAGCGAAGAAAATATCCGTATCCGTCTGACTAAAAATCGTAGCAAAGCGAAAGTTCCAAAGCATCTGTCCAGAGAAGCTCGCCTATATATCAATATCTCCACTTATGTTACGACCGGCAATCGAGAAGGATTTGAACGATGGGCAAAACTCAATAATCTGAAAGAAGCTGCCCGCACCTTCAACTATCTTTCCGAAAATAACCTGCTGAATTATGAAGATTTACAGCAGCATATTTCTGACGTTGATGCTTCTGTTAAAGCGGTTGATCAGAAAATAGCACAACTCAACAGTGAGCTGAGCACACAGAAAGTCATTCAAAAGCACTGTGATTCTTACCGGCTCTGCCGTAAGGTAATTGAAGATTGCAAATCTGCTAAAAATCCAAAAGCATACCGCACCAAGCATCAGGCAGAATACCAGCTCCATGATTCATTAAAAAAAGAGCTTCAGGATCTGGGTGTTACCAAAATCCCAAGCTCTAATAAAATCCAGAAGCGGATAGAAAATCTTGAATCTGAACAGACTGCTACTGTTCGGGAAAAACAGGAATTGCAAAAAAAGCAGAAGACACTAGATATCATCCAGCAGAATTTCACAGTACTGCTCAATGCTCCTCATATATCAAACAACGATATCAATCGTACCATTGCACCACCACTTCAACACTAATATCAGAAACGTTTTAAGACGTATAATACAAAAAAACTGATTCCACCGCAATGGATCAGTTTTCTTTAAATAATAGCTACTTCATTTTTCTCTTTTTATAGAGTCCTACAATCAAACCAAGACTAACAATCGCTATTAAAAACCATGCAACTATATTTGTTGTATCTCCGGTTTTTACCGTATTTATTATTTTCTGAATAGAATTTGGCTTATCTGGTTTTGAAGGTGTCGGATCCTTTGGCTTATCTGGATTGTTCGGTGGTGTTTCTGATGAAACCCATTCAGCTTTTGGCTCTATCGTTACATTATATTCTACATTCCCATTAATTTCAGATGAAATATTAACAAGGAATGGAGCGGATTCAAATTTATCTGTACCACTTTCTACATTTCCAATCTGTGCAAGCAGGTAAATTCCTTCATCCAATTCTCCAAAACTCGTGCATCCCGAAGTATCTGTTTCTTGCATTAATCCGGAAATATTATTTTCTTTCGCAAATGCAAACAATTGTTTTGCTTGTTTCTCTCTTGCTTCTGCACTGGTATCTTGTAATGATATCCCTGAATCTTTAAAACCATCTTCCCATACTAACTCATTATTTTTCATATATTGAATTGGAAATATCGAGAACTTTGCTCCGGAAAGAGTCACTTCTTTATCCGAACTATTTCTCCCTTTATAAATAATTTGAATGCTTCCTGTTCTACTTCCTGCTTCAGCATGGATTGTTGAAATATCTATAAAATTACCGACAAGAAAAAGCATAACGAATAAAATAATGTGAATACTTCTTATCTTCTTTCTCACCTTACTTTCCTCCTTTTTCTATCTCGTATACTATAAATTATAGCTATCATCAGCCCTATGAAGATTACTATAATTGTTGCAATCAGCACTTTAGCAGTAAAAGATAACTCCGGTTTTATATTTGTATCCGGCTCTTGCTTTGTTGCCTCTTCATAAGGTATTCTCTCTCCACGTACTAAAAGTCTGTGTGTGTTAATTGCAAATGGTGTACAAGTAACAAGTGTTGCATAATCCTTACCAGGTTCAATGGACAAGCTATCTGTCTCTTGTGGCAAAACCGTTAATATCTGATCAATCTGATATGCCAGGGTTTCATCTAAAACTTTAATGTAAAAAATATCCCCTACTTCCAGTTTATCCATATTGGTAAATAGTGTTTTTGTCGGAAGACCTCTATGTCCGGTCAGAACTGTATGTGTACTTTCTCCACCAACTGGAAGAGATGTACCCCAAAAATGTCCGACACCTGCCTGTAACACAGCTTCACTTGTTCCATGATAGATTGGAAGTTCTACATTAATCTTAGGAATACGAATGTATCCCATCATTCCAGAACCATCTACGTTTAACAGGCTCTCATAACGAGCATCTATTTCCACATCTTCTTGCGAAAATGGATCAATCAAATCAATATTTCCCAGCATTTCCTTATTGTATGCTCTCGCATCTTCCAGCATTTGCTCTTTTTCTGCCTTACTCAACTTTACGCTTTCCTCATCATAATAGGATACAACTTTGGAACCATTCTTTTCGTTCAGATAACTACTAAACGTTGGATATAACAATACGGAGAATGCAACCAAAAGCACGATCAGACGAATAATATCTTTTATTGTTATCTTCTTTTTTTTCTTCTTACTCTTCATTTCATTCTCCCTGTTGTTATACTTGGAATTGCGGTTACCTTCCGTGGAAGATAACCGCTCATTCCTTATATATTATCTTGTATCTCTAGTAAAACTATTATGCTTCTTTTCTCTTATCACGGATGAAGCTTACTGCTACACCGAATACAAGAATAGCTGCAATTACAGCAAATGCAATTGCTCCACGTCCACCAGTGGATGGAAGGAGAGAACCTGTGCTGTTTGCAATGTCGATGATTTTGTCAGTTTCAACTGTTCCATCTTTGGAAATAGTCCAATTATTTACATCTGTATCTGTGCTCTTTGTGATTTTAATTACGACTGGTGCTGTCAACTTATTGTATCCATCTGGTGCCTTTGTCTCTACTAAATAGTATGTTCCTTCTGCAAGACCATTGACACGGAGGTTGTAACCTTTTTCCTCAATATTTTCAACTGATTCAAATTCTGTAGTAGTAGAGTTTGAATCTACGACATAATTTCCATTTTTTCCTGTAACTTTAATAGGATTTGTTCCATTTTTTGCGTCAGCTTTTGATGTGTAAAGACTAAACTTTGCACCAGCTAACTTTACATTACTATCTTTTTTAGTTTTTAAAATATCTAATGGATATGTCGGTGTCTTTGCTTCACTTGGTGTTGTAGTTGTTGTTTCACCCGGTTTATTACCATACTCTAACTGAGCCTTGTTCTTTTCTGTTACAACTGCGTCTTTATTTACTTTTGCATAATATGTAACAGTAAATTCTTTTCCCTTATTTGTCTGGTTAGCTCTTACCCATTCAGACAGGTCAAGAGACATTTTTCTATTGTTTGCTGTATCAAATGTTGCTACTGTTGGTGTTGTTCCTGCTGCTGTAACACTATTATCAGTAAATGCTACTGTTACATTAACTGTTGTAGCACCTGCTTCAAGAGCTGTTCCTTTTGCATCGTTTACAAAATCAAGACCTGTTGATAATTCATCGTGGATTTTGTACACATACTGTGCATATCCTGTTGTATCCGGAATTGAACCTTTTACGGTATATGTTACAACATCACCGATATTTACTGTTGTTTTATCAGCTTTTTTTTCAATGCTTGGTGCTTCTGTTTTTAAGTTTACTGTAGTTGTTGTCTCATCAACTGTAACTAAAGAAGACTGAATCTCTTTTCCACCTGTTACATATACAAGATAGTAACCCGCTGCTAAATTATTAAATGTATAAGATGTTTTATTTTCTTCTGTGATTTTTCCAGAATTTGCTGTAGCTGATAAATTCTTTGTCAGTGCCTCTGCAGTAAAATCATTTGCAAACTTCTGTACTGCACCTTCTGTATCTTTAAGAGCTAAAACAGCTGCTACATACTCCTCATCTGTTGTTCCCGAAAATGATGTTCCAAGGGCTGATTTAATTGCATCTTTATAACCAGTTTCAGTATTCACTGTATATGCATAGTTCTTTGATTCTGTTGTACCAGACTCTGTCACATCAAATAATTTGTACAAATAAATAGTCTGATCTGTAAGTGTCTGTGTTGGAACTCCAGGTCCTGTTTTCACATTAACTGTAAGTGTGTTTGTTCCTGTTGCTCCTTCTGCGGCAAATGCTGTGACAGACATAGCCATCATCATAATCGCTGCCAGCATTAATGCCATGATTTTTTTCATTCTCTTCATAACAATTGTCTCCTTTTCTTGAGAATTTTTCTTTTATAGTTTTTCTGCTTTTTTATTTTCCTTGCATTTTTTATATCTCATTATGAAATATACCAGGAAAAGCAGAACAGCTATCAGGTAAATCAAATAGCTTCCGTATCCTCCAGTATCCGGAAGACCTGGGAAATGTCTATTAGTTATTGTGAAGGTAAATCCATCTTGCGATTTATCTATCGTTGTTGTATAACCATCCACTTTTGCTTCTGTGATGGAATACGTGTAATAATAAATTTCATCTCCATCTGTCTTGTATGCCGGGAGTTCCTTTATCACCTCCTGCCATTTAGATTTATCGATGGAACCTTCTATTTTGTAACTCTCGTAACGTGGAACTGTTTCTGTCTTTTCATTTCCTGCCTTATCTTTCCAGGTACGTGATATTGTTACCGTAATACTGTTTGGTCTTGAATGATCAAAATTATTTAAATCCTTCCAAACTTTATTGATCGTCAGCTTAATGTTCTCATCACATGGATCCTGTGACTCGGATGGTTCCGGTGTATCACTATCTCCCGTGTTCAATGTTGTTTTGGTATCTGACATCAATACTGCTTTTGCTGGTGATTCATAAGCATTAAGATCTGCTTTCACTGAGTCACCCTTACTTGCCAGAACAGCATTTTTTAGAGTCTCAAAAGTCTTTACCGGATTCATATGTCCAATTGTATAAATATCCCATCCGCTTGCCTCATCCTTTTCATGACTGCTGTTCAAGATACTGTTATTCTTTTCAATTTGATCTAAAGATTGATCCAATTTTCTATAAATACGGTAATTGTTCTTTTCGCCTTCCACCTTTTCCTGGCTATTGAAATCATATACCGTATCTAATTCACTCTTTCCGCTAAATGGACCGACAAGATCTTTTGTTCCACGAACCACATCACAGTAATACATGTTGTTGTTCTTCAAAAGTCCTTCATCGTTGAATCCAACAAAACCACCACTTCGTCCATCTTTAGCATCACCGTCATTGTCATTTCCGGCTCCACCGGCATAGACATCATACCCATGACTGACACCGTAGACATTACTATCAGTAATTCTTGTTCGATTGGCCTTGATCAGACTCACACTGATATTGGATTTGGCATCATTATCATTCAACAATCCATTTTCGTCGCATCGAAGTTTGATGGATGAATCTCCAATCGTAATAATTGCAAGATCTGTCTCCTGGTTGTTATCTGTTGACTTCTTCGAAAGTCCCACAGAGATATCCAGTCCGAGCAGATTTACATGAAGCAGTTTGCCCTCATACAGTGCATCCACTTTGATAATTCCAAGATTGATCTTCAGAAGATTGGAATCCTGGATTTTATCCAGATACAATACCTTTATAAGTTTATTAACAAGTGAGAATATTACATTCACTGCTCCAGAATCCAACTTCAAATCTGCAAGATAAGCGAAACTTGTTCGTCCTGCAAATCCGCCGGCTGTTCCACCTGACGCTACCTGTTTCAGTCCAATTTTCTGGTTCGTCTTGTCACCTGCTGTACAATTCGACATTCTTGCAAGATTTGCATATCCGATAAATCCTCCGGCAATCTGCTCATCTCCATTTGTACTCTGCACAGTGTAACCCTCATCAGTTCCTGTAACTGCACAGTCATCAATGTGAGAACCAAAAATGTCCATAACTCCAAGAGCACCACCAAGCAACTGTCCTGTATTGTCTCCAATAACGTCTATCTTGTCTGCCTTAACTACTCCGCTCTTTCCAGAATAGCCGACAAATCCTCCGACACTATTCAAACCTCTTACATTACTTAATTCTGTTACTTTACTGTTTTTCACAGAACCATTTAGCAATGAACCGCCAAAACCTCCGGCTGTTCCGCTATATGTAACCTGGTTGTTCTGTCCGGATTTTATTGCTGTGTTTGCGCTGACACTTAAACCAGCATCCTTACTTCCGTTTACAGTTCCGTAATATACATAACTTCTAAATGAATCCAGCACATCGGTTCTTCCAAGCTTTAATAATTTATCAAGGAGCGAGGTCTCATTTTCTGCACTGATATTGGCAACTCCGGCTACGTCAGCAACACCGAAGCATCCTCCAGCATATTCACCTGCTACTACAGAACGAATATTCTTTACATGAATACCAGCTTCAGGTGTACCCTTTTCACCAAGAACTGTACCTTCCAGCATTCCTGCAAAACCTCCTGCAGTTTTTGCGTAAGAAGTATTATTCTTACCTGTTGTATATGCACCATTTACGATATATCCCCAGTCATCCCAGGATTCCACATCCGCATAACGAATCGTTGCGACTGTTGCATTCATAACCTTTACAAGTTTTGCCGGTGCATCAAGCAGTTTTTGCAATAATTTGCTTAAGAACAATCCTTCTCCAGCCAGCGGATCTAATGTTGCAACACTTCCAGGTCTTGAACTTCCGACAAAACCGCCGACATAGCTTCTTCCGTCTACTCGTCTCAACTTTGTAACCTTGCAGCGTGCATCATTTTCGCCCCAGATCTGTCCACCAATCAGTTTTCCTACATAACCTCCGGCATAACCACAGATATTCTTGTTATCTACACCTTCTGACTGGACAATCAGTCCACTCTGATAACCCTCTACCGAAGATTTCTTGATTACTGGCACAAAGACATTAAGTACCTGTAGCATTTGTCCTAATTGCAGATTAAGACCGAGGATATCAACTCCTCCAAGCTTTGCTGCTCCGCCGTTTATCATTTCTCCCGCAAAACCGCCGGCGCATCGAAGCCCTTTAATTGTCTTCGCCTGATAAGCCTGTCCATTTGTAATGGTTCCGGTCTGCATTGATCCAACATAACCGCCAGCTGCTCCGCCATTTGCCAGTTTTATCTCATCCCGATAATTTACTCTTCCTGCTACGACATTGTATCCGTAAGCATATTTTCCAATAATATTATCCAGTTCTTCTTGATTTTTTACTGTTCCATTCGCAGCAAGGTCACTTCCGTAACCACCTTTTTTACCGACAAATTCCACCCATTTGTTCCAGGTTTCATAATCCATCTGGGCAAGTGGTCCATAAACTGCTGTGTCTTCTTCTGTCGGATAGACAACGCTGAGTGCTCCCAGGATGTTATCTACTTTTACCAGTCCCCACAACAAGGACAGGTTTCCGGTACTTGCCGTATCAGCTGACTCCATAAGTCCTGTGAAGCCACCAGCAATTTCTTTTCCGTATACCGAGCGGATTCTTACTGCTTTACAAGTACTTGTTGGTCCGGTATATTCTTTACCTTTCCATTTCTTTGTATTGTTTCCCCAGATGTGACCGCCTTCATTATGTCCTGCATAACCTCCGGCCATACCTCGTTGTACTTGTGTTGTTGAATCCGCATCTGCACGAACCGCACCACCACAAGGAATACAAGTCGTAGAGCTGTTTCTGATCGTCGGTACAAAGTCCTCCGCTAATGATGCCAATGTATCTGACACATCAACAAGACCACCTAAGATACCCGTATCACCAAGTACATTTGCCACATTTCCCGGCTCAAGATCGCCCACATAGCCACCAGCAGTAATCTGTCCAATGATATATGAGAAGTTATTTGCATTTGAATCCTGAATGTGTCCACCAGAAATCTTTCCGGCAAATCCTCCTGCATCTCCAAGGACATCATTTTCTGACGCATCGGATGCAGTATTTTTCCAAGAAGCCTTTACTGCAAATCCTCCAACACTTCCTGTAACATTGGAATGCTCAATTGTAGAAACGACCACATTCAATGCATCCAGCACATTGTTGATTCCTATCGATTTTCCAAGAATACTCAAGCCTTTTCCAACAGAAGCTGCGGAACCAATATCCATATAGCCAATATAGCCACCAGCATATCTTGCACCAGTCACTGCGTACTGGCTCTTTACATCATTAAAATAGTTTGAGCCATCAGTGTCTTCCAAACCTTTCTCAGGTTCTGTTACACTTGTATGTTTCAGACTCGTAACATCACAGTAGCTTACCTGAACACCACTTCCATATCCGATAAATCCTCCGGCACTTCCAGAATGGCTGTCCTCTGATTTCATCTTGTTCGCAGTGACTGTAAATCCGTTGTCTGACTTGACTCCTGCATACTGTATATATGGAATGTAGGCATTGATTAGATTTACAAGTTCTCCAATGTTTATATTCAGCCCATTGAGATTTCCAAGAATACTGATTCCTTTCCCAGCATCTGCCAACGCTCCAGAGTAAACATTTCCTCCAAATCCTCCGGCATAAGACTGTCCGTTAACGGCTGCAAGATTATATACAGCATAATAATCATCCGCTCCCCGCTCAGAATTATTAACTACACCGCTTTGAAAATCTGCTGTAAAGCCACCTGCAACATCAGCCGTTACACTTCCACCATCTACATAACTTACTGTACAGTTTGTATAACGAGGAATTAAATAACTGATCGCATTAAGTAATCCGTTTGCTTCAATCAAAGATTTAACTTCCGTTTTGTCTCCAACTTCAGCAAGTCCTCCTGTTTTGGAAATTGCAACAAACCCTGCTGCATAACCACCTACATCTGCGGCCTCTACAGATTTCAACTTTGTTACGTGTGCATTTTCTACCTTTGTACAATTACTTCTAGCAATAAAACCGGAAGCTGTATAATCTCGTACAGAATTATCTTCACGTACACCCGTAGCTTTTACTTCAAATCCTTTTTCTACACCATTAACCTGAACATTTTGAATCTTAACTTCTACTGCTTGTCCTAAAGAAAGTAGATTGCTAAGCTTCAAAAGATAGTTAAGGCCAAGGAGATTAACCGTTAATCCTCCATCTGTTCCTGCTAGATCCCCCGGCCCTGACAATCCGATAAATCCACCAACTAGATTATCCCCGTTAACAGATACTACATTGTTAAGGGTTACATTTTTTATGCTTCCGCCGATCGCATCACCAAGTCCGGCACCAACTCGTTCTCGACCTTCAACTGAGAAGTTCTCGTTGCCCTGTACTAAAACGTTATCCACGGTAAATGCAAGATACGATGCCACACCAAGCGTTGTGTTAAGAAGCCCCGCTACACTAGCTGTACCTAAAGATCCTGCAATCCCACCTACATAATCTCGCCCTGAAATATTGATATCGCCATTTAGAACAACATTTTTGGTTGCAATTGCTCCTGTTTCGTAAATGTTATTTCTCCAGTAAGATACTTTTTGTAAATATTCTGCACTAGATGGTGCTATAGAAGATCCATTACCACTTCCTACGATACCACCTACATAATCAACACCACTTACTTTAAGAGGTGCTTTTACTGTACATCCTAGAATATATGACGGACTTACACCTGCTAAAGAAAGTAATGAAGATGTTGCACCTGGATTACTACTTAAAAGCTTTACAACAAGATCTACAACACCACCTAATAAGTTATCCTTTGTATCTCCTTTTCCTATATCCGCTGCCCAACCAAGTGCTGCAACGCCGGCAAATCCGCCGGCATGATTTCCTGAAGCCTTCACTGTAAGTTCATTTTTAGCTTCTACTGTACAATTCACCGCAGTAGAATTGGCAAATCCGCCGGCAAATCCGCCCACGTAACTTTCACCTGATACTATCATTCGAGCATTATTTAGTGAGCAATTCAAAAGCAAACTTTCTGGATTCATTTTCGGCAATTTTGTTTCAATATCCAATGCACCAGAAAGTGTACCTTCTATCGCATCATCACGAGCTATTCCAACAAATCCACCTGCAAAAGACTTTCCGTTTATCGTATAAGCACTATTGGAAATGGAACAATTTTCTACAATTGTTCCTTTCTGTTGTCCAATAAATCCACCTGCATACTCTTTATCAGCAGCTGTAGAAATACTTAATCCATTTACAGTACAATTCATAATTTTGGCATTGATATAACCTGTCGGAATTAACTTTTCTAAAGGAATAGCATTTCCAAGCAGAATCGTGATTAAGTCACCTAAACCTAATCCTGGAATTACATTCAATATATTTGTAAGTAACTTGACAAGTCCACCAAGTGCGTTTGATAGCCCATCATACTGTGTTTTACCAACGATATATCCAACAAATCCACCTGTATTGTTATTCACGTTTTCAACATTAGCATTGTTTACTTCAAGATTAGATAGTTCTACCTGCCCTTCTACTCGCCCAGCAATCGCACCAGTTGCTAATGCTGTCGGATCTTTCTTTCTCGCATCAAGAACATCTCCTAATGTTTTTCCAAGATCAATTTTTACCTGACCGAACGTTAAAATAAATGTCAATCCACTTAAAACTCCACCAAGCAACTTACCCAGAGTACTTGTTAATGTACTTATGAGAGTGTCCGGATAATATGTTTCAGAAGTTGATGTTTGAACACTAATATTTTCAAACTTAATATTTGAAACTTGCACTAATCCTTTACTAATACCGATATCGTTATCACTTACTTCACTCGATATTGTAGAGAAAAAGCCTACACCCATTTGTTCTCCAACATTGAGTCTACTTGATTGCACAACTTTTACATTAGAAAGTGCTGGTTTCGTACTAGCTGTAATTTGACTGGATGATGAATCCCAAAGGGACTCATTATCTTTCGCCTTAGCTCCAATCATTGTTCCTTGAAAAGTAAGCGGCTTCCACTCTTCACTGCTCAAATCTATATCTCGGAAAATAATATAATTTGCGTTTGCTGTATATTTCTGTCCTGTTGTTTTGTCTATATCTAAATAAGGGTCAATTTCACCTGTTATCTGATTGACTCCACACCTACCTCTGGCATATATCTTGAGATACTGACTATATTTACTATCAGCATCTTTAATTTGTCCAAAAGTAAAATCTGCTACTCCATTCTGGTCTTTTGTTAAATCAGCATCACCACTATAAAGCATGATCGGTTTGCCACTTGAATCTGTATCATGTCTCCATACTCCACCTTGTAGATATGCCTGATAAACCGCACCATTTACTTGTTCATCCGTACCAATTTTCCTTAACTGCTGCTCATTTCCAATCAAGATGTAGGTCTTATCTCCGATAGCCTTAACAACTTGCCCTTTGAAATCTCGACCTTCTGTTCCTTCTGCACTTGCTTTACTCAATTGATCCGCAACCAGTTCCGGCTTATCTGAATTAAATTTCTGCGACAGTACATACTTATGAGACTTACTATAAGTCAGATACTCTTGATCTTCTCCGTCCGGATAAATCATCTGCCCCATACCAAACTGTGGTGCATCATAATCCAATGTCATAACTGGTTCCGTTTCAGATTCTTCTTGCGCAAGTACCATTAACTGATATGGATTGTATATGTAGATTGTATCCGTTTCCTTATCATACAGCGTTGGTGTTTCGTTTTCTTCTACTTCCGTACCAGTAATAGTTCCGGTAAAGGAATCCGGTACTGACCACATCTGTTCCAAGTTCATCTGGATATCATTCATCAAAATGTATTGGGCATCTGCACCGTATTTCAGCTCAGTGCCTTCACTCTTTACTACATCTCCAGAACCTATCGTTCCGTCCTTATCCCCTGTATATACATAGGCATCCGAACCTATCTGTTTTAACTGCTCGTAATTATAAATGCATATTTTACTATCCTTATAATAAGCATCTATATTATCTGTTGATTCTGCTTTAACATTTTCATTGGAAGATTCCGATTCGTTATTCTTCGAGTTTTCATTTGTTTCCTCCGATATCGAAGATTCGGACTCCGTGGTGCCATTTATTTCATCTGAAACTGTGGATTCGGTTGATGCTTCATCATTGCTCATATTGGTTTCATCAGAAAGGACCACTTGACTCGTGTTGGTACCTGATGGATTCAGATCTGCCGCATCCGCAATATTCACTTGAGAAAATAAGATAGCTATACATAGTATTACTGCGATAATTCTGTTCTCTATCCTTCTTTTTTTCTTCATATCTGGACCTCTAATCTTTTGCCTTCATTTGTTACTTTAATTTTGCCTTTTTAACCAGTTTTGCTGCTTTGCTGCCTCCTGAAAGCATTGCATCAGCTGATTGGAAAACACTCCGCATTCACCATTTGAAATCATCCGTATTGCTTCTTCAGGTTCATACTTTCTTTTGTATGAACGATCATTGATCAATGCATCGTAAACATCAACAATTCCAACGACCTGTGCACACATTGGAATCGCATTCCCTTTTAAACCGTCCGGGTATCCTGACCCATCATATCTTTCATGGTGATGTCTGCATATTTCATAGCTATATTGATTCAGCTTTTCCGTTGTTATCCCCTCTGGGAATCTCTGGGTCATCGCTGCACCTACTAATGGATGTTGTTTTACTACATTCATTTCTTCATCTGTCAACTTTCCATTTTTATTCAAAATTTCAATTGGTACTTTTATCTTTCCAATATCATGAATCGGTGCCAAATGGGCTACTGAAGCAATTTCTTCATCCGTAATTCCATATTCCGGATAATTTTTCTGCAATTGAAGATATACCTGTTTTGTATAGAAGCTGATATCATCTTGATACCCTGATTCAACTAACTGATTATGATTTAATACAGTAGTTAAAAGTGATACCATATTCCAATACTGCTTTGCCATATCCTGTTCTTTCTTTACGAGTTCCTGTTCCATCCTTATAACTGTGTTCTGGACAATCTTCTCATTATGTAAGGTAATAATTGCAGTATTCTCATTTGCATCTATATATTTTTTTGCTTCCATCCAAACATATGCATTCTTATCTTTTCCAGTAATTCTGCGATACGGAAGATCTTTTTCCAAACATCCATCAACTAGTCTTTCTTCTAATCCTTCACTTGATAAGAAGTCATGAACCATTTTTTTGTCAGGATCATACACGTATCTTTCTACATATTGGCTTATGAACTCTTCATAGCTTTCTGTTTTCCTTACTCTCTCATACACTTCACGGATATGTGAATACACACACTCGTAGCTTTTTTCCTTTAAGTTCAGTTTTAATACAACATAAAATCGTCCAAAATATTCATCTTCTCCAGGGCGGATAACGTCTGAAACCTTTACGCTCTCTAATTTATTGTTGTATGTATTCTGCAAACTCAACAATATTTTATGTATCTTACAGGTATCTTCTAAATTTCTGGAACAAAAACGATCTTCTTCCAAACAACGATTAATTGCCATCGTTTCCTCTACACACGATATAATATCCATTAAAGAAATGTTTTCCGGTTGTTTTGCCAGCATATAGCCACCATTTGTACCTTCACAGGCAGTGACTATTTTTGCATTTTTCAGTTTTTTCGCTATTTTAGGAACATAATTAGCAGAAACATTTAGCTTCCGTGACAATTCTGATGTAGATACCATCCGTTCCTGTGCTGCCAAGTAACATACAATTCTAATTGCGTAATCTGTCGAATTTTTCAGTTGCATCGTTATCCCTCTAATCTAAACCCTGCGAAGTCTTAGTTTATATCAAAAAAAATATCAAAAATTGATATCTTCCATGTTTTCACTAATAATTTTTCTCATCACTTTCCCAATTATACAGATTTAAAACGGTTAATATAATGTACAATCAATGAAAATATTTATCTGTTTTTTTGTAAAATCTGTTCCATTGTGTCGATATTCTCCATTTATATCTTTTTATGAACTTTGTTCAAAAAAAAGAAACCATGCCTCAACACGATTTCTTTATCTTTTTCTATTCTATTTTTTTTAACATTTTATAAATAATCAGACCATTACTGACTGCCAGCACTTCATTTGCATTGTCAAAATTAATCCCGGAGATTTGTTTTATTTTTTCAAGCCTGTAAGATATCGTTCTATAATGAACAAACATTGCACCTGCAGTTTTCTTGATGCTTTGGTTATTTCTAAGATACATCTGCAAGGTTGTAATCAATTCTCCCTTATGTTCATCATCATATAAATATAATTTCTTTAATGTTTCCGGAATGCATCTTTCCAATTCCGTCATATCATCAACTTTGCCGAATATCTGGAAAAATCCGAGGTTCGAATAATGTACTACTGACTTATTCTTATCACCAGTCACCTGGCGGATAATCTCAATATACTTGATAGCCCGACTTGCTTCGTGATAAGATTCTTTCAGCCGTTGATACCCTTCCACACTTTTTCCTATACCAATCTGAAAGTCTGTATCTTTCTTTCTATAAAGGATGCTTTGCTGGATAACCTCCTCTATTTCTTCCATCTCTTTCTGATATTCCAGTTCTGTCTGATCGGAATCTACCTGTTGAATCATAACAATCTGATCCATATTTCTGTAAATAAGCGCATCCGGCAAAAGATGCATCAATTCACCCTCGATAACACCTACTTCGTGAAGCTGTTCTTTTGTATATTTACTTTGTACATTATTTTTGATGGTATGAAAATCAACAACCCTGTAAGTATCGCTTTCTTTCATGCCGAGCTGTGCTGCCGCTTCAGTCATTTCTTTCGAACTCAGTAATCCATTCAGAATATTATGGATAAGATCTCTCTGATACTTCTTTTTCATTTCATCCTGTGCAAATTCACTCAAAAATCCATACTGCAAGTTAATAATCGCATTTTCGATTGCCATATAATCAAGTTCTGTCAGTTCTCTATTTTCTTCTGTTATTGTTATATATATTTCCACCTCACTCAATATGGCAAATTTCACTACATATTGAACACAGCTTCCTTTCATCTGCTTCATATATTGAAATTTCGTAATAATATT
>OODC01000745.1_pt1 | contig 18509 bp, 20 predicted proteins | sample 1671711 | NCBI WGS metagenome assembly OODC01 (sample SAMN06348184, study PRJEB24527) | human gut metagenome | reverse complement strand
CATGAGTGCAAAGGTAATGCTTCTTATAAACATTTAAGCATTAAACAAGAAAATATAGACCTATACTACAAAAATAAGCCACGGATATTTGCAACTGTGCCGGTTTATATTAGGTTTTTTAAAATGGTCTGTAGCAAAAATAAGCTAATTCCGAGAATATCGTATGTCTTTTTGATGAATTGTTTTCAAAATGTTCGGCTTTTAACTTTAATTATACTCTGAATGTTTTTTGCTTCTGTAGAGTGGTATTTTTTGTTTGATTAATCGGATTTTCTATTTTTTTTCTGTTAACTTTGCAAAACGTAAAAAAGAAAGATAAAAATTATGAGGAGGAATAAGGTAAATTGGGTGGTCCCTAAAGGGGCGGAATTGACCGAGTTGGACAAAAAAGTGCTTTATTATCAGAATAAAGGCCATGAGGTTCCTACCCGCAAATTGATTAAAACTCCTGAACAGATAGAAGGTATTCGCAGGAGCGGTATGCTGAATACGGCAGTATTGGATAAAGTGGCAGAGGTGATTCGTGAAGGAATGAGTACCGCCGAAATAGATAAGATAGTATATGATTATACTGTAAGCCATGGAGGAATACCTGCTCCTCTGAACTATGAAGGATTCCCGAAAAGTGTGTGTACCTCTGTAAATGAAGTCGTATGTCACGGTATACCTTCGGAAGAAGAGATTTTGGAAGAAGGGGATATTGTCAATGTAGATGTTACTACTATTTTAAACGGATATTACGCAGATGCATCTCGCATGTTTATTATAGGTAAGACTACTCCGGAGAAAGAAAAACTAGTTCGTGTTGCTAAAGAGTGTTTGGAAATAGGCATAAATGCTGCGCAACCTTTTTCTTTTGTCGGAGATATTGGAAATGCAATAGAAAAACATGCTAAAAAGAACGGATTTTCTGTAGTTCGCGATTTGTGTGGACATGGAACTGGTGTTGAGTTTCATGAAGAGCCGGATGTATTGCATTATGGAAGAAAAGGAACAGGTATGTTGCTGGTTCCAGGTATGGTTTTCACTATCGAACCTATGATTAATATGGGTACATGGGAAGTTTTTATAGATGAAGAAGACGGATGGACGGTAGTGACTGAAGATGAATTGCCTTCTGCGCAGTGGGAACATACGTTTGTTATGACCGACAATGGTCTGGAAATATTGACATATTAATAATGAATATATATTATGGATACTATTATATTAGGTATAGAGTCTTCTTGTGATGATACTTCGGCTGCTGTCGTAAAAAATGGCGTTTTGTTGTCGAGTGTTATAGCGAGTCAGGCTGTACATGAATCTTATGGAGGAGTAGTTCCTGAACTTGCTTCCCGTGCCCATCAGCAAAATATTGTGCCGGTAGTGCATGAAGCTTTAAAGCGTGCTGGTGTAACAAAGGAGCAGCTTAGTGCTATTGCTTTTACTCGTGGTCCAGGATTGATGGGGTCTTTGCTGGTAGGTGTGTCGTTCGCAAAAGGTTTGGCGCGCTCTTTAAATATTCCGATGATTGATGTTAATCATCTGCAAGGACATGTGTTAGCTCATTTCATTAAAGAATCAGAAGAAGATGCTGATCAACCCAAATTCCCTTTTATTTGCTTATTGGTTTCCGGTGGAAATTCGCAGATTATCCGTGTGAATGCGTACAACGATATGCAGGTTTTGGGGCAGACTATTGATGATGCTGCGGGTGAAGCAATTGATAAATGCTCTAAAGTAATGGGATTGGGGTATCCGGGTGGTCCTATTATTGATAAGCTGGCGCGACAGGGAAATCCTCTTGCATATACTTTTAGCAAACCTCATATTCCAGGGTATGATTACAGCTTTAGCGGATTGAAAACATCATTCCTTTATTCATTACGCGATTGGTTAAAAGAGGATCCTGATTTTATAGAGCATCATAAAACAGATTTGGCTGCTTCGCTGGAAAAAACGATTGTAGATATCCTTATGGATAAACTGCGTAAAGTGGTAAAAGACACAGGTATAAATGAAGTGGCTGTGGCGGGAGGAGTATCAGCAAACAACGGTTTGCGTAATGCTTACCGCGAGCATGCGGCAAAATATGGATGGAGGATATATATTCCTAAGTTTGGTTATACGACAGACAATGCTGCTATGATTGCCATTACTGGATATTATAAGTTTTTGGACAAGGATTTTTGCACAATAGACAAACCCGCATATTCACGGGTTACAATTAAGTAACATTAATCAAAGAAATTATTATGTCAGTAGAAACTAAAACACTAAGCAAGGAAATTAGTGAAATATTTTGGCGGGAAGGTTTTACATTGGCTACAGCAGAAAGTTGTACCGCAGGAAATGTAGCTGCAATAATAACAGCTATTCCTGGAAGTTCTCGTTTTTATAAAGGGGGAATTGTTGCTTATGACAATAAAGTAAAGCAGGATTTACTTCATGTAAAAGCTGAAACTTTGGAACAATGTGGAGCTGTAAGTGAAGAAACTGTTATAGAAATGGTAAAAGGTGCAATGCAGACACTTGAAGTTGATTACGCAATGGCTACATCAGGTATAGCTGGTCCGGCAGGAGGAACCCCAGAAAAACCGGTCGGTACAATCTGGATTGCTGCAGGTAATAGCGAAAAAGTAATTACTGCAAAGTTGACAGAGGACGAGGGAAGAGAGAAAAATATACAGGCTGCAACTAAAAAAGCCCTGCAATTATTGCTTGAACTCTGCCAAAATCAAGAAAATGAGTGATAAAACGATAATTAGTTACAGAAAAGCTTGTGTATATAAAATAAAATCACTTATTTTGCACTCCGTTTGAGAGAAATAGGAATAAAACTATAAAAACTAGATAGAAATGTCGAAAATTTGTCAAATTACCGGAAAGAAAGCCTTGATAGGCAACAATGTTTCACACTCTAAGAGAAGAACAAAAAGAACTTTTGATGTGAACTTGTTTACAAAGAAATTCTACTATGTAGAACAGGATTGCTGGATTAGCCTGAACATCTGCGCTAACGGCTTGCGAGTTATTAACAAAAAAGGCCTGGATGCAGCGCTGAACGAAGCGGTAGCAAAAGGTTATTGTGATTGGAAAACTATCAAAATTATTGGTTAATTAAAAGGAGAGAAAGACTATGGCTAAGAAAGCTAAAGGAAACAGAGTACAGGTAATCCTTGAATGCACAGAAATGAAGGATAGTGGTATGCCGGGAACTTCTCGTTATATTACAACTAAGAATAGAAAAAATACCACTGAAAGATTGGAATTGAAGAAATACAATCCGATTTTGAAAAGAGTAACAGTTCATAAAGAAATTAAATAATAACAGACCATGGCAAAGAAAACAGTCGCAACCCTTCAGACAGGTAAAGAAGGACGTTCTTATACTAAGGTTATCAAAATGGTTAAGTCACCTAAGACTGGTGCTTATGTTTTTGATGAACAAATGGTTCCTAACGAAAAAGTTCAGGACTTCTTTAAGAAATAATATTATTTTCTGATAGATAAAAAAGTTCCTTTTGTCGGAAGACAAAGGGAACTTTTTTTATTGTTTCTATTCTCTTGTGAGGATGGATAATGTGCTTTACAGGATCTGGTGTCGTAAATAATGATATAATATTTATTTGTGAGTGAACAAGAATAGTTATATCTTTGTATCATAAATAGATAATAAACATAAGCCGTATGGGATTTTTTAGTTTTTTTTCGAAGGAAAAGAAGGAAACTTTGGACAAAGGTTTATCCAAAACAAAAGAAAGTGTTTTTGGTAAGATAGCTCGTGCTGTCGCCGGAAAGTCTAAAGTGGACGATGAAGTGTTGGATAATCTGGAAGAGGTTCTGATAACTTCTGATGTTGGAGTGGAAACAACACTGAAGATTATTAAACGCATCGAAAAAAGAGTTGCTCAAGATAAATATGTAAATACGCAAGAGCTTAATAATATTTTGCGTGAAGAAATTGCTGCTCTGCTTACTGAAAACAATACGGTCGATTCAGAAGAATTTACTGTTCCCGAAGGGAAAAAGCCTTACGTGATAATGGTAGTCGGAGTGAATGGAGTAGGAAAGACTACCACCATCGGTAAACTGGCTTATCAGTTTAAAAAAGCAGGGAAGTCTGTTTATCTGGGTGCTGCCGATACTTTCCGTGCCGCTGCCGTAGAACAGTTGGTGATTTGGGGAGAGCGTGTAGGAGTTCCTGTTATAAAACAAAAAATGGGATCTGATCCTGCTTCTGTTGCTTTTGATACTTTAAGCTCTGCTGTTGCCAATAATGCCGATGTGGTTATTATTGATACAGCCGGACGTTTGCATAATAAAATAGGCCTGATGAACGAGCTGACTAAGATTAAAAATGTAATGCAGAAAGTTGTTCCAGATGCTCCGCATGAAATATTGTTGGTGCTGGATGGTTCTACAGGACAGAATGCTTTTGAACAAGCCAAGCAGTTTACACTGGCAACAGAGGTGAATGCAATGGCGATAACAAAGCTTGACGGTACAGCGAAGGGAGGAGTTGTAATTGGTATCTCTGATCAGTTTAAGATACCTGTTAAATATATTGGTTTGGGCGAAGGTATAGAAGATTTACAGATCTTCCGTCGCCGAGAATTTGTTGATTCATTGTTTGGTACAGCTAACAAATGAGAAAAAATACAATAGACATTATTACGCTAGGGTGCTCCAAGAATCTTGTTGATTCGGAGAAGCTGATGAAACAGCTTGAAGCCAATGGATATAAAGTTACTCATGACAGTGAAAATCCTCAAGGGGAAATTGCAGTCATAAATACGTGCGGATTCATAGGTGATGCTAAGGAGGAGTCAATAAATATGATTCTTGAGTTCTGCCAGGCTAAGGAAGAAGGACGTTTGAAGAAGCTTTATGTGATGGGATGTCTTTCGGAGCGGTACTTGAAAGAACTGCAGGTAGAAATTCCTCAAGTAGATAAATTCTATGGTAAGTTTAACTGGAATGAACTATTGGCAGATTTAGGTAAGACATATCATTCAGATTTTGCTATAGAGCGTCATCTGACAACACCTAAGCATTATGCCTATTTGAAAATATCAGAAGGCTGTGACCGTAAATGTTCATATTGTGCGATTCCTATTATAACAGGAAAGCATGTATCCCGTCCTATGGAGGAAATATTGGACGAGGTACGTTTGCTCGTTTCAGAGGGCGTAAAAGAGTTTCAGGTTATCGCTCAGGAATTAACCTACTATGGCGTTGATCTGTATAAAAAGCAAATGCTTCCGGAACTCATAGAACGTATGGCTGAAATTCCAGGTGTGAAATGGATACGTTTGCATTATGCTTATCCTGCACATTTCCCAAAAGAACTGTTCCGTGTGATGCGTGAACATGATAATGTGTGCAAATACATGGATATTGCCTTACAGCATATCAGTGATAATATGCTGTCGAAGATGCGTCGTCACGTAACAAAAGAGGAAACATATCAGTTGATAGAGGAGTTTCGTAAAGAGGTTCCGGGAATTCATCTGCGCACAACGTTGATGGTAGGCCATCCGGGAGAAACAGATCAGGATTTTGAGGAGCTTAAAGAGTTTGTCCGTAAAGCGCGTTTTGATCGTATGGGAGCATTTGCCTATTCGGAAGAAGAAGGAACTTACTCTGCAAAACATTATAAAGATGATATTCCACAAGACGTGAAACAGAAGCGTCTGGATGAACTGATGGAAATACAGCAGGAAATATCAAATGAATTGAGCCATAATAAAATTGGAAAGGAATTTAAAGTAATCATTGATCGCAAGGAAGGTGATTATTACATTGGTCGTACAGAGTTTGATTCGCCTGAAGTGGATCCGGAAGTCTTGATCAAAGATGAAGGCAGAATGCTTCGTACAGGATCATTCCATCAGGTGAAGGTTTATGATGCAGACGATTTTGATTTATATGCAACGTTAGTATAGTTTTTTAATAATTAAGCGGAAGACATGAACAATAAAGAGTTGATAGGCGAATTGTCACGCCGCTTGGGATATACCAACAAGGATGTGGCACGGTTGCTGACATCAGTTACCGGAATAATGGGTGAAGAGTTACAAGAAGGGAAAGTAATCGCTATTCAGGACTTTGGAACATTTGAAGTCAAGAAGAAAATGGAGCGAATTACTGTAAATCCTGTTACTAAACAACGCTTCCTTGTTCCTCCTAAATTGATTTTGAATTTCAGACCTAGTAATCTCTGGAAAGAACGATTAAAGAAAATCTTCGATAATGAGTGATAAATTCACACAGCAGGACTTGGCTGATTTGCTAGCGCAACGCCATGAAATGAATCCGGCAGATGCAGAAGCATTTGTAAGGACTCTTTTTGCTCTTGTCGAAGAATCTGTAATATCTGATAAATATGTAAAGATTAAGGGACTGGGGACTTTTAAGCTGATAGAGGTTGATGCCCGTGAAAGTATCGACATAAATACGGGGGAGAGGATTGAAATACGAGAACACTCACGTATTTCGTTTACTCCAGATTCAACGATGAGGGAGACCGTAAACAAGCCTTTTAGTCATTTTGAAACAGTTTTGCTTAATGAAAATACTCATTTTGATGATTTAGAGGAAACTTCTGAGTTGGAAGATGATACTGAAGGGCAAGAGGAAGAAACTGTTGAAACAGCTTTTGTAGAAGCTGAAGAAGCATCTCATTCTTGTTTAGAGGGTAGCACACAAACATCTCCCGAAGTAGCAGTGGAAGCTGTTGCTGTAGAAGAAAAATCTGATAAGCAGGAAGATGTTTCGGAAAATGTTATGCAAATGCCTCAAAATGAACTTCCGGAGATTAAGGAGGAACCTGTTCGAAAGAATATATTTCGTTTACCATGGTGCATGTTGGCTACAGTTTTGTTGGCTGGAGTTATTTTAGGAGGTATTGTCGTATGGAGTATGTTTTCAGGAAGAAGGTATATTCCTGAATCTGTAGTTGGGATTCTTATGGAGAAGCAGGCCTCTGACTTGAAACAAGATACTATTTTTCGTAAACCAATCCAGAAGGATTCGGTAATTCAAACTCAACAGATTCTACATGCAAAGGAAGACACTGTGCGTGAATCTGTAGCAATGAGTCCGACACCAGAAAAAACAATCACTCCAGTTGTGAAACGGGAAACCTTGGCAGATACGGTTGAGTATGCTATTACAGGTACAAAAACCACTTATACCATCAGACCGGGAGAAAGTCTGGTGCGTGTCGCATTCAAATTTTATGGAAATAAAAAATTATGGCCCTATTTGGTACAACATAATAAAGATATAATTAAAAATGCAGATGTGGTTCCTGTTGGAACTACGATTAAAATACCGGAATTGTCACCTAAGGCTGATAAGAAATAACGGCATACGTTTCGATATTATTTAAATATCTTTAATCCAATAAGACTTAAACGATAGAAGCAACTAGTTTTTTTAATAAAAATTAGTTGCTTCTGTTAATATAATGCCGTACTTTTGGCTTCGATAAAAAAGGTCAGTTGACCGGTAGTTAAAATGTATATTTGAAAACATAAAAATAAAGAAATTATGGCTGAAGCTATTGACATTCGTGAATTAAACGAGCGCATTGAACGCCAGAGTGCATTCGTGACCAACCTGATGGCTGGTATGGATCAGGTGATTGTTGGTCAAAAACATTTGGTTGAATCATTATTAATCGGTTTATTGGCCGACGGACATATTTTGCTGGAAGGTGTTCCTGGATTGGCAAAAACATTGGCAATCAAAACACTGGCATCGTTAATCGACTCTAAATACAGTCGTATTCAGTTTACCCCAGACTTGCTTCCTGCCGATGTGTTGGGTACAATGATATATAGCCAGCGAGATGAGCAGTTCGTTACAAACAAAGGTCCTATTTTTGCAAATTTTGTTCTTGCTGATGAAATTAACCGTGCTCCTGCGAAAGTACAGAGTGCTTTGCTGGAAGCTATGCAGGAACGTCAGGTTACATTAAGTAAAGAAACTTTCCGCTTGCCTGAACCATTTTTGGTAATGGCAACTCAAAACCCGATCGAACAAGAAGGTACTTATCCATTGCCTGAAGCACAGGTGGACCGTTTCATGTTGAAGGTAATCATTGACTATCCGAAGCTGGAAGAAGAAAAGAAGATTATTCGCCAGAATATATCAGGTGATAAAATTAAGATTTCTCCAATTTTGAAGGCAGAAGATATCATGGAAGCTCGTAAGGTTGTTCATCAGGTTTATCTGGATGAAAAGATTGAGCAGTATATTGCAGACATTGTATTTGCTACTCGTTATCCGGAGAAATATGATTTGAAGGATCTGAAAGGCCTGATAGGTTTCGGAGGATCTCCTCGTGCATCTATTAATCTGGCACTGGCCGCACGAAGCTATGCTTTTATCAAACGTCGTGGATATGTAATTCCGGAAGATGTTCGTGCTGTTGCTCATGACGTGCTTCGTCATCGTATTGGCTTGACTTATGAAGCCGAAGCTACCAATGTTACTTCTGATGAGATTGTAAGCAAGATCTTGAATAAAGTAGAAGTGCCCTAATCATTTATCGGAACGATAAAGAATACTTTGCCTGAGCAATTTGGATTCAGATTGCTCAGGTTGGAGAAGAAAGCATATCATTAAGTAAATGATATGTAATATTTGGTGTATTTTGCTTTGGAAATACAAAGCGTAATCCGAAAATAGAATGGAAACAAGTGAACTATTAAAACGCGTTCGTCAGATAGAAATCAAGACACGAGGGCTTTCCAGCAATATTTTTGCCGGCCAGTATCACTCGGCTTTTAAGGGCAGGGGAATGGCCTTTTCCGAGGTGCGTGAATATCAGTATGGCGATGATGTGCGCGATATAGACTGGAATGTAACCGCTCGCTTTGACAAGCCATTCGTAAAGGTTTTCGAGGAAGAACGTGAACTGACTGTCATGTTGCTGGTCGATGTTTCGAACAGTTTGGATTTTGGTACAGTGAAGCAGCTGAAGAAAAATATGGTTGCGGAAATTGCGGCTACCCTGGCTTTCTCGGCTATCCAGAATAATGATAAGATTGGTGTAATTTTCTTTTCAGACCGTATCGAGAAATTTATTCCTCCGAAAAAAGGACGTAAACACATTTTGTATATCATTCGTGAATTGCTGGACTTTAAGCCGGAGAGTACACGTACAAATATTCAGTGTGCCATTGAATATCTGACAAACGTTTTGAAGAAACGTTGTACGGCATTCATGTTGAGCGACTTTATAGATGACCGTGATTTTCAGAATGCATTGACGATTGCCAACAGAAAACATGACGTAGTAGCTCTGCAGGTATACGACCGTCGTTTGGAAGAGCTACCGGATGTAGGTCTTATGAAAGTAAGAGATGCTGAAACTGACCACGAGCAGTGGATTGATACCTCATCAAAATCTTTACGGAAAACTCATCACGAATGGTGGAAATCTCGTCAGCAAAAGCTTCATGAGATATTCACTCATAGCAATGTGGATGCTGTATCGGTACGTACTGATCAGGATTATGTGAAAGCATTGCTTAATTTATTTGCGAAACGAAACTAAAATAATTATGAAATACAATAGTAGCAAGAGATATGTGAAGGCATTATGGTGTGCGTTGCTTTTGTTTATTGCAGCTCCAGCTGTAAAAGCACAAGTTACGGTAGAAGCTACCATCGACTCTTTACAGCTTCTTATCGGCGAGCAAGCAAAAATAAAACTTCAGGTAAGCATGGATGCTAATCAGAAGTTGCGTTTGCCGTTACTTCGTGATACATTGGTTACAGGTGTTGAAATTCTGGATGTTGCAAAGCCTGATACTCAGCTGCTGAATAATGATAAGCGCTGGCTGATCTCACAAGAGTATACGATTACTTCATTTGACTCTGCATTGTATTATCTTCCTCCTTTTGAGGTTCTGGTAAACGATCAGGCATACCGCTCGAAAGCTTTGGCGTTGAAAGTTTATTCGATTCCGGTAGATACTTTACATCCGGATCAGTTCTTTGGACCAAAAGATATTCGGGAAGTGCCTATAACTTGGAATGATCTTGCTCCGTTGGTTTATTCAGCACTTGCTATGCTGATATTGGGTGCGGCAGCTGTGTTCTTTATCATTCGTTACCGCGATAACAAGCCTATTATCAAGATTATTAAAATTGAACCTAAATTACCTCCTCATCAAGCTGCCATGAAGAAGATTGAGGAGATTAAGGCTGACAAACAAGTGCGACGTGAAGATCCGAAACTGTATTATACGGAGTTGACCGAGGTACTTCGTACATATATAAAAGATCGCTTTGGATTCAATGCGCTGGAAATGACATCTTCGGAAATCATTGAACATTTGTTGGAAGTAAAAGATCAACAGTCAATCAGTGACTTGAAGACTCTGTTTATGACGGCCGATCTTGTAAAATTTGCTAAGCATGCACCTATGATGAATGAAAATGACATGAATCTGGTGAATGCCGTTGATTTTATTAATCAAACCAAAGTGGAAGAAGATCCGAATGTGAAGAAAGAACCAACAGAAATCAGGGTAGAAGAGAAGCGTTCAAAACAAGGTAGAATTGCGCTTCTATGCAGTATTTCAGTGGTAAGTATTGGTGCTGTAGTTTGCCTGTATTTGGTTATTTGCCACATAATCGACCTCTTTTTTTAACATTTAACTTGTGTAAGAACTATGATTTTTGCAAATCTGGAATATCTGTTTTTGTTGCTTCTGCTGATACCATATATCGTATGGTACTTCATGCGTAGAAAGAAAACAGAACCTACTATGCAGGTATCTTCTACCCGCATGTATATGAATGCGCCGAAGAGCTGGAAGATTTATCTTCTTCATGCCCCTTTTGTTTTGAGAATTGTAGCCTTTGTCATGATTGTATTAGTGTTGGCGCGTCCTCAGACAACTGATAACTGGCAAAATACAGAAATAGAAGGTATCGATATCATGCTGGCAGTGGACGTATCAACCAGTATGCTTGCTGAAGATTTGAAACCCAACCGTTTGGAGGCTGCTAAACAAGTAGCTGCTGAATTTATAAATGGACGTCCAAATGATAACATCGGTCTGACTGTCTTTGCTGGAGAAGCATTTACCCAATGTCCGCTTACGGTAGATCATGGGGTATTATTGAATTTATTTAATAGTATCAAAGGTGATATCGCTCAGCGTGGAATGATAGAAGATGGTACTGCTATCGGTATGGGACTTGCCAATGCTATTAGCCGACTGAAAGACAGTAAGGCTAAATCGAAAGTCATCATTTTGCTGACAGATGGTAGTAATAACCGCGGAGATATTTCTCCACTGACTGCGGCTGAAATAGCTAAACAGTTTGGTATCCGTGTTTATACTATCGGAGTGGGTACGAACGGAACAGCTCCTTATCCAATGCAGACCTATGCAGGAGTTCAGTATGTCAATGTTCCAGTAGAGATTGACGAACAAACACTGACCCAAATTGCCGGAACAACAAACGGAAATTATTTCCGTGCTACCAGCAATTCAAAACTGGAGGAAGTCTACAGAGAAATAGATAAGCTGGAAAAAACAAAACTGAACGTCAAAGAATTCAGTAAGCGGGAAGAAGCTTATGCTACTTTTGCTTTGATTGCTTTCTTCTGTATTTTATTGGAAATTTTGCTGCGTAATACAGTATTAAAGAAAATACCTTAAATTCAAGAATAATTATGTTTCGATTTGGAGAACCTGTTTATTTATATCTACTTATCATATTGCCGATATTGGTAGGGCTATATCTCTATTCCAATTATCGCCGACGTAAAAAGATTGCCCAATATGGTGATCCGGAGTTGTTGGCGCATCTTATGCCTGATGTATCGAAATACCGTCCGGATGTAAAGTTCTGGCTCGTTTTTGCTGCACTGGCTATGGTTATTTTTATGCTGGCCCGTCCTCAGTTCGGATCAAAAATGGAAACTGTAAAACGTCAGGGAGTTGAAACTGTTGTAGCACTTGATATATCCAATTCTATGCTGGCTCAGGATGTTACTCCCAGCCGTCTGGAAAAATCGAAGAAATTAATTTCCCGTTTGGTGGAAACTTTCAATAATGATAAAGTTGCCATGATTGTGTTTGCGGGAGAGGCTTTTACCCAGTTGCCTATCACAAGCGATTATATTTCTGCCAAAATGTTTTTGGAAACCATTAATCCTTCACTTATCTCAACACAAGGAACTGATATCGCCGGAGCCATTAATCTGGCTATGAAAAGTTTTACTCCAAATGAGGGAGTCGGTCGTGCCATTGTACTTATAACTGATGGAGAAAACCATGAAGGTGGAGCTGTCGAAGCAGCGCAGGAAGCTGCCAAGAAAGGTGTTCGCGTATTTGTGTTGGGAGTTGGTTCTCCTGATGGAGCGCCCATTCCGGCAGAAGGAACGAATGAGTTCCGTAGAGATAAGGATGGCAATGTTATCGTAACCCGCTTGAATGAACAGATGTGTCAGGAGATAGCAAAAGCAGGTAATGGCATCTATGTTCGGGTAGATAATACAAATAATGCAGAACGGGCATTGAACGCAGAAATAAGCAAATTGGCTAAGGCTGATGTGGAGACTCAGGTCTTTACAGAGTTTGATGAGCAGTTCCAGGTATTGGCATGGCTCGCCTTGATTTTGCTTGCAGCAGATTTAATGTTGCTGGAGCGTAAGAATCCACTATTCAAGAATATAAAACTCTTTAAACAGAATTGATTTTATGTTGCGGAAAAAATATATGATGCTGGGACTCATGTTTGTTTCTGTTGCAGTTTACGGACAGAAAACAGAACGTGACTATTTGCGCAGTGGAAATAAGCTGTATAAAGACAGCACTTTTGTAAAAGCGGAAGTCGATTATCGTAAAGCACTGGAGCTTGAACCGAAGTCTACGGATGCGATGTACAATCTGGGAAATGCTCTCTTGATGCAGCAGAAGGCAAAGGAAGCTATGGAACAGTTTGAAGCAGCATCGCGTGTAGAGAAAGACAAGGCTAAACTGGCTCAGATTTATCATAATATGGGAGTGATTCTGCAATCTTCGAAGCAGTTGCCTCAATGTATCGAAGCATATAAACAGGCTCTGAGGAATAATCCGAAAGATGATGAAACCCGATATAATCTGGCACTTGCTCAAAAGCAGCTGAAAGACCAGCAACAGCAGCAAGATCAGAATCAGGAAAAGGATCAGAAGCAAGATCAGAAAAAAGACGAACAACAACAGAATAAAGACCAGCAGGAACAAGATAAGAAAGACCAACAGCAGAACAACCAGCAACAGCAGCAGAATGAAAACCAAATGTCGAAAGAAAATGCGGAACAACTGTTGAAAGCTGCCATGCAGGACGAAAAGAACGTACAGGACAAGGTGAAGAAAGCTGTTCAGGTTCAAGGACGTAAATTGGAAAAAGACTGGTAATTTTAGGTGAATAATTATATAAACGAAATAAGGAAATGATGAGGAAATTTACTTTCTTTCTACTGTTGATTCTTACTACAGTATATGCATGGGCAGATAAAAAAGCGACTTTGACGGCTGAAGCTCCCGATGTGGTAGTAAGCGGGGATCAATTTCGCTTGACATTTACGGTCAACACACAAAAAGTGAAGGATTTTCGCGCTCCTTCTATAACAAAAGGGTTTGATGTGCTGATGGGGCCGAGCCGTTCTCAGCAGAGTAGTACGCAAATTATTAATGGCAAGGTATCTTCAAGCAGTTCTATTACGTATACTTATATATTGATGGCAGGTGATGCGGGAACTTACACGATACCGGCAGCCAGTATCGAAGCCGAAGGTGAGAAGATATTTTCTAATGCCATAACTATAAAGGTCCTTCCTCCCGATCAGTCGGCTGGAAATGCTAAAAGCAGCCAGGGAAGTTCTTCTCAGAGTGCAAGTCAAGTTGCGAGCGGACGTATAACTAACAATGATTTGTTTATTACAGCAACTGCTAGCAAGACCACTGTACACGAACAGGAAGCTATCTTGCTGACTTATAAAGTATATACGCTTGTAAATCTTCGTCAGCTGTTTGGTAAAATGCCGGACTTGAAAGGGTTCCATACGCAAGAAATAGAATTGCCTCAGCAAAAGACTTTCTCATTGGAACACTATAAAGGACGTAACTATAACACGACAGTCTGGAGTCAGTATATATTGTTCCCACAGCAGACAGGTAAGTTGGAGATACCTTCAATAACTTTCGAAGGAGTTGTAGCTGTACAGACAATTTCAGATGATCCGTTTGATGCTTTCTTCAACGGAGGTGGTTATCGGGAAGTGAAGAAGAAAATTGTAACTCCTAAACTGACTATAAACGTGCAGCCTCTTCCGGCAAAGCCTGAAAACTTCTCAGGAGGTGTAGGTGAATTTACTCTTTCGTCTTCTATCAATGCAAAAGATGTAAAGACGAATGATGCTGTTACTATTAAACTGACTATCAACGGATCAGGAAATATGAAACTGATAAGTACTCCGGAAGTGAAATTCCCTGAAGACTTTGAAGTTTACGATCCTAAGGTAACAAATAATTTCGATGTATCACGAAGCGGGCTTACCGGCAGTCAGACAATAGAATATCTGGCCATTCCACGTCATGCTGGAAACTTTACGATTCCGCCTGTTGAGTTTACATATTTCGATTTAAAGACAAATTCGTATAAAACGCTGAAAACTGAGGCTTACAATATTAATGTAGCAAAAGGTAAAGGAAATGCCGATCAGGTAATTGCAGACTTTACGAACAAGGAAAATGTAAAGGTATTGGGCCAAGATATCCGATTTATAAAGTTGGGCGATACGAAGCTTATGCCAAAGGGTGATGTCTTCTTCGGAACAATCAGTTACTATTTATGGTATATCATACCATTTATTTTGTTCGTGGGACTGGTGGTATTTTTCCGTAAGCAGGCGGCCGAAAATGCAAATGTGGCTAAAGTAAAGACCAAGAAAGCAAATAAAGTGGCAACCAAGAGAATGAAGCTTGCCGGAAAACTATTGGCAGAAAATCGTAAAAATGAGTTCTATGATGAAGTATTGAAAGCTTTGTGGGGATATATCAGTGACAAGCTGAGTATTCCGGTTTCACAACTTTCGAAAGATAATATAGAAGCCGAGCTGGCGAAATACGGAGTTGCTGATGATGTAATAAAAGACTTTATCAATGCCTTGAATGAATGTGAATTTGCTCGTTATGCTCCGGGAGATGAAAACGAAGCAATGGATAAAGTTTATACTACATCGGTAGAAGCTATCAGTAAAATGGAGAATAGTATCAAACATTAACAACAGACCGAACAACAAAAATTGATATGAAAAGACTATCTATAATAATAGCATTCCTGATCGGACTCTTTCAGTTTGCTTCTGCCTCTGTTACAAAGGCTGAAGCAGACAAAGATTATCAGGAAAATAAGTTTGCGGATGCGATAGAAAAATATGAAGCTATTTTGGCTTCAGAAGGTGAGTCGGCTGATATTTATTATAATTTGGGAAACAGTTATTATAAGAATAAAAATATCGCTAAGGCCGTATTAAACTATGAACGTGCGCTATTGATGAATCCAGGAGATGCAGATATTCGTTTCAATCTGGAAATGGCAAGAAGTAAAACAGTTGATCAGGTTACTCCTACAAGTGAAGTTTTTATTGTGACATGGGTAAAATCGCTGACTAACTGCATGAGTGAAAGCGGATGGGGGGTAACTGCTATCATAGCGTTTCTTCTCCTTTTGGCTGGACTGGCACTGTATATATTTGGTAATAGAATTGTATTCAAGAAGATAGGCTTCATTGCAGCTATCATATTTTTAGTCGTAGCTGTATGTGCAAACTTCTTCGCAAGCGAACAGAAAGATGAATTGCTGAACCGTACAGGAGCTATCGTTATGTCGCCAAGTATTACAGTTAAAAGTACTCCTAACGAGAGTGGAACAGACCTGTTTGTACTGCATGAAGGTACTAAGGTATATATAGAAGACAATTCCATGAAAGGATGGAAAGAAATCCGTCTGGAAGATGGAAAAAAAGGATGGCTTCCTGTTTCGGCAATAGAAGTTATCTGATTATTTTCTGTAATAACAGATATTTATGATTGATATACAGCAACTGATTGAAGCAGATAAAGAATTGTTATTAACTCTGAACGGAAGTTCTTCCTTGTTCTGGGACGGATTTATGTGGACTGTTTCCGGAACAAAGATATGGATTCCGGTTGGTGCTATGTTGCTGTATATCATATTCAAGAATACTAAATTTACTCAAGGGTTGCTTATACTCGTGATGCTGGTTTTGACTGTAACGCTTGCCGATCAGTTCTCTTCAGGTCTTTGCAAACCCTTGTTTATGCGTTTCCGTCCGGCTCAGGATCCGGAAATAATGTATATGGTGAATGTCGTGAATGGCTACAGGGGAGGAGCATATGGATTTATATCAAGCCATGCTGCCAATACATTTGCTGTAGCTACCTTTGTAGCTTTGCTCATACGTAATTGCTGGATGACTGTCATTATGTATATATGGGCACTGATACCATCTTTTTCACGTATATATTTAGGAGTACATTATCCGGGAGATATTATTTGTGGTGCTGTTGCAGGATGTGTAATAGCTTCATTGGTTTACTGGCTGTATGCATTTATCGAGAAAAAATATTTCGATCAGGTCCAATATGTTTCTGGACAATATACTATCACGGGTTTTGAGATAACTGATATCAAAGTGTTTCATACCGTTCTGTTATTGACTTATTTCTATGCAGTAGTGGCTGCATTAGTTGTTTGCAAATCCTTTTATTTCTGAGCAAAATAATTGCAGGTATAGCAAAAAAGTTAAATTTTTGTTTGCTTATTCATTTTCTTTCATTACATTTATATCGTGAATTAACAAAAGATTTTGTCTAACACTTTAAATTTTGATTACTATGAACAGAACGATAACATTCAATGAACTTCGTAAAATTAAGGATTCATTACCCAGCGGAAGCATGCATCGCATTGCCGATGAATTAAACTTGAGTGTAGAAACCGTACGTAACTTCTTCGGTGGACATAATTTTAAGGATGGCAAAAGCGTAGGTATCCATCTGGAACCCGGTCCAGACGGTGGGTTGGTGATGTTGGACGATACGACCGTGCTTGATAAAGCAATAGCAATTCTGAAAGAGCAAACAGCCTAAAGCTGACAATAAGTGCAAAATCCTAATCGGTATGTATTTTACTGATTAGGATTTTTTGTTAAGTATGATTCTGTGTGAAACCTTTTAAAACTTTAGTCTATGGAAGATAAACTCATTACATTATCCATTCTTACCTATTCGAAAGCACAAATCCTGAAATCTGTACTCGAAAGTGAAGGTATAGAATCGTACATTCATAATGTGAATCTCATCCAGCCGGTAATTTCATCGGGAGTAAGAGTACGTATTAAGGAAAGTGATTTGCCTCGTGCCTTGAAAATTATAGAAAGTTCTTCGTGGCTGTCTTCTGAGATTCTGGAAGAGAAATCTGCTGACTCCGACTCTGAAAAAGTTCCTAAAGTGCTGATTCCTGTTGATTTTTCAGCTTATTCTCTTAAAGCATGTGATTTTGGCTTCAATGTAGCTTCGCGTATGCATGCAGAAGTTGTTTTATTGCATGTTCATTTCACACCGATTTATATTCCTAGTTTGCAGTATGACATAGAAAACTATCAGGTTCCGTCAGGAAATGATGTGACAACGGTTAAAGGAATGATAGAAAACATACATAAACAGTTGAATAAATTATCGGAGAATATAAATGAAAAGATACAGAACGGAGAATATCCGAATGTAAAATATACATGTGTGTTGCGTGAAGGAATACCGGAAGAAGAAATATTATACTATATTCGTCAGGAGAAACCTCTGATTGTCGTCATGGGTACTCGTGGTGAGCATCAGAAAGATCTGAATCTGATAGGAAGTGTGACCGCTGAAGTTATTGAACGGAGCCGTTCATTTGTGTATGCAATTCCAGAGAATGCACCGGAGAAATCTCTTGAGAATATTCATAAGATTGCTTTGTTTACCAGTTTCGACCAGCGTGACTTGATCGCTTTCGATTCATTGATAACTACTTTTAAAGACAATAAGTTTGAGATTTCCTTTATCCATGTGAATTCTCACGAAGAAAAGCGTACATGGAATGAAATTAAACTGGCGGGTATCAAAGAGTATTTTAAGAAACAATATCCACAGCTTGAGTTTACTTACTTGAATATTGATGAAGATCATTTGCTGGGCAATCTGGATCAGTTTGTGCAGGAAAATGGTATAGATGTGATATGTACTTCGAATTATAAACGTAATATCTTTGCCCGCTTGTTTAATCCTAGCATTGCACGAAAGATGCTTTTCCATTCTAATACACCTATTCTTATTATTAAATAAGAATAAAATAATAAAGCCCTCACCAAATAGGTAAGGGCTTTTGTGTGACCGCGACAGGATTCAAACCTGTAACCGGCTGATCCGTAGTCAGCTACTCTA
>OODC01000743.1_pt1 | contig 18516 bp, 13 predicted proteins | sample 1671711 | NCBI WGS metagenome assembly OODC01 (sample SAMN06348184, study PRJEB24527) | human gut metagenome | reverse complement strand
TTGATTTCATTTAATGCCTGCTCTGAATTTATCAATTTTCTGCTGAAGCTAAGATAGTATGCCACATCCTTTTCTAGCTCGTCAAACAGCTCTAGTGTTTTCTGTTCATGAAATTTTTGCTCTTCAATCCACTTTTCTCGTTGTTCCTCTCGTTCTCGCTCCCGCTTACATTGGGCTTGATACTCAATCTCCCGCTTTCTATTTCGTTCACAAAGTTTCTGAATTCCTTCCTCTTTTCGCAACTCATCTTCTGAAAAGCTTTCTGTATTTTTCAAGAAGTCTGAAATATCAATTTCAATCGTCGGCACTTTTGCCCGTTTAATTCGATTATATTTTTCTATATCCACATAATGTGTAACCGCAATTTCAACAAGCAGCACTGAATCTCTTATAGGAATATAAATATCGGGAATAAACCCATCACATCGCACTTCTGTTTCTGCATTTGAAAACTGTAACTTACTCTTTTTCTCAAGAATCAATGGTTGAAGCTGTTCCCAATCGTCTTCGTTACGAGATGAATCGCGCCGTGCGCTGATTTGAATTTCTGGGAGATTGATATATGTACTCTCTTTTTCGCCATCTGGTGCAGGCCGCTTTCGTTTGCCTTTTGAGCGGAACAATCCAGCACTATATCTCTTTCTGCATAATGAGCAAAATGTCGGACACGTTTTCCTCGCCCTAATTTCGCCACAAGTGAGCGTTTACAGGCAGCACAGACACAGTTACAGTCCAATCCCCTGTCTTTTTCCAGCATCTGCGAAATATGTACCGGCTCTCCTGTATCTTTTCGGATTGCAAAATAGAAGTTTTCCGTCTGTGTACACGCCATTTTTCCGCCCCCTTGTAACCATCAGAGCAAAAATCAAACGAGCCCTTTATTCAGTCGTCCACCACAACATCCTCGCTGAGCACCTGTCCGATGGGCTTTGCAATGCACAGATCGGCCTCGGCGTCCGCATTCGTAGGCTGCATATTGATGACCACGAGGTGGTCGCCCCGGAAGTACCGGATGAGTCCCGCCGCCGGGTAGACCACAAGGCTGGTACCGCCGATGATGAGGGTATCAGCGCGGCGGATGGCCGAGACAGCGCCGGACAACACCTGCTCATCCAGCCCCTCTTCGTAGAGGACGACGTCCGGCTTGATGATACCGCCGCATTTGGGGCAGCGCGGCACACCGGTGCTGTTGGCGATGAAGTCCACATCGTAGAACGCGCCGCACTTGACGCAGTAGTTGCGCAGGGTGCTGCCGTGGAGCTCGTACACCGTCTTGGAGCCTGCCGCCTGATGGAGGCCGTCGATGTTCTGGGTGATGACGGCTTTCAGCCTGCCCTCCCGCTCGAGCTTTGCCAGACGCAGATGCGCCGCGTTGGGCTTTGCTCCCTTGACGATGAGCTTATCGCGGTAGAAGCGGTAGAACTCCTCGGGGCGCTTTTCCCAGAAGGTGTGACTCAAGATCGTCTCGGGCGGGTAATCGTATTTCTGATGGTAGAGGCCGTCCACACTGCGGAAGTCCGGGATGCCGCTCTCGGTGGACACGCCCGCACCGCCGAAAAAGACGATGTTCTGGCTCTGCGAAATGATTTTTTCCAACTTTTCAACCATATTCAACACCTCTTTTGTATCTATCGACGGAAATCAGTGCAAAATTTTATGGATTCTGCATTTTGTTTTTCACATTTCAACGGTCATTTTCCGCAAATATCTGCCCCAGATGGGCGAAAATATCCTGCGGGAGCATCCCGTACTCGCCTTTTTGGCGGGCGGCACGGTCAGCGGCGGCACCGTGGAGCCAGACCGCACAGGCGGCGGCTTCGCAGGCGGACAGACCGCAGGCCAGCAGGGCCGACGTCATACCGGCCAGCACATCGCCGCTCCCGCCCCGGGCAAGCCCGGGATTGCCGGTGAGGTTGACGCAGACGCGGCCATCCGGGGCGGCGACCACGGTCCGCGCCCCTTTCAGCACCACCACCGCATTCCACTGAGCGGCATACCGCCGGGCGACGCCCTCCCGGTCGGCCTGAACGGCCTCCACCGAAAGCCCCGTCAGCCGGGACATCTCCCCCGGGTGGGGCGTCAAGATCAGCTCTTTGGCCGGGCGCGGCAGTTCCTCACCCGCGTTCATGAGGCTGGCGGCGGCGTTGAGGCCATCGGCGTCCAGCACCGCACTGCCCGAAAAGCCGGTGAGCAGCTTCTTCACCAGCGTCCGCGTCTCGGCGGCGCGGGCCGTGCTCTGGGCAAGATAGCCCAGTCCCGGCCCGATGAGCAGGACGGTGGCCTTCTGCCGGAGGATGCGGGGGATGCTCTGGGGGGAGATGCCCCCTTCTGCCCCCGGCTCACAGGGGCAGAGACAGCATTCCGGCAGGCGTGCCGACACCGCCGCCAACACCGGTTCAACACTGGCCAGCGTGACGATGCCTGCGTCGGTGCGCAGGGCGCCCTCGACGGTCAGCGACGCCGCACCGCGGTAGCAGGCGCTTCCCGCCACAGCCAGCACCGCACCGAAGCTGCCCTTGTTGCTCTCCTTCGGGCGTTTTGGAATATGTGACCAGACAGATTCAGCCGTAATTTCGGGTGTCATGCTCACGCCTCCCCCTGAATGCAGCGCCTTATCTCTTTTTCCACGTCCTGCACCTCTTCGTGGAACATCCGGGCCGAGACGCGGAGGGCGCCGTGGCCCAGAATGATGACCTGCTCCATTCCGTCGGAGGTCGCCACCCGAACCCGGCGGTTTTTGCCGATCTCGTGGGTGACGCGCTCGATGAACATATCCGCCGTCTCGGCCTCTTTGGTGTAGACGACGTGGATGTTGTGGTACTGCTCGATGCTGCCGGGACTGCCCGGCACACGGTAGGCATCGAACACGAGGATGAGGACGCACTTTTTGAAGCCCTGATAGTTGCAGAGAATGTCCATCAGCCGGTGACGGGCGGCGTCGAGGCTCTCCTTGGAGAGGGCGTTCAGCTCGTCCCACGCAAAGATGATGTTGTAGCCATCCACCAGCAGGTATTCGGGGGCGATCTCCCACTGCTCGGCGGCGAAATCGGGCCGTTCCCGCTTCTGCACCGGGCGGAACGCCGCCAGCGGGTCCCGTTTGATGGGGCCGTAGGTGCGCTCAAAAATTTTCAGCAGTTCGGCGTCCTCTTCCAGCGTAGCGCGGTAAGCCGCCATCCGGCGGGGACGGGCCGCTGTTTCTTCTGCTGCCGGGGCGGTGTGGCCCCAGCCGCTGTCCACGTGCATATGGCTGCGCACCTGCTCCCACGGCACCACAAAGCCCGCACCGTGGGAGCAGAACACCGAGTCGGCCGGGTTGTCCAGGTCGTGTTCCGGCTCATAGCCCGCCGCCTCGATGACCTCCGCTGCGTTGTGGCAGGGGCGGTATCCGTCCAGCGTCAGGCTCAGGTGTCCCCGGCCCCGGCTGTAGCTGACCACCTCCATGGGGTAGCTGCGCATGGCTGCCACCGGCGCAAAGCCGGTGAGGGCGGCGGTCTGACCGTCGGGGGCGGTCTCGGGCGGGTCAAAGCTGCCCTCCATCCGCTGGACGTCGCTCATGGCGCGGCCAATGTTCTCCGCAGGCACTTCCAGCCGGAAGGAATACCACGGCTCGAGGAGCTGGGTCTTTTTGATTTGGTTTGCCATCATAAGGCCCTGCCGCACGGCGCGGTAGGTGGCCTGCCGGAAGTCGCCGCCCTCGGTATGCTTGAGATGGGCGCGGCCCGCGATGAGGGTGATCTTCATATCCGTCAGCGGCGCGCCGATGAGGACGCCGAGGTGCTGCTTTTCTTCCAGATGGGTCAGCACGAGGCGCTGCCAGTTTTTGTCCAGCTCTTCCTCCCGGCAGTCGGCGGCAAACTGCATCCCGCTGCCCCGGGGCAGCGGCTCGAGCTTCAGATGCACCTCGGCATAGTGGCGCAGAGGCTCATAATGGCCCACGCCCTCGATGGCCTCGGTGATGGTTTCCTTATATAATATGCCGCCGGAGTCGAACTCCACGTCCAGCCCGTACCGCTCGGCCAGCAGGCTCTTGAGCACCTCGAGCTGTATCTCGCCCATGAGCTGGACGTGGATCTCACCCAGCGTCTCGTTCCAGACGACATGGAGCTGAGGTTCTTCCTCTTCCAGACGGTGGAGCTTGCCCAATGCGGCATGAACGTCCGCGCCCTCGGGCAGACACACCCGATAGCTCAGGACAGGTTCCAGCACCGGGAGGTCACTGTCCCGCTCGGCCCCGAGGCCGGTGCCGGGCTTCGCCTTTGTCAGTCCGGTGACGGCGCAGACCTGCCCCGGGCCGATGGCCTCTGCCAGCGTATACTTTGCGCCGGAGTAAAGCCGCAGCTGGTTGGCCTTTTCGGCCCAGGGCTCGCCGTCCGCTTCACCGGTGAGCTGGGCTTTGACTTTCAGCTCACCGCCGGTGACGCGCAGCCAGGTCAGCCGCTCGCCCCGCTCATCCTGCGAGACTTTGAACACCCGCGCACCGAAAGCTTCCAGCGCCGGGGCGGCGCGGGTGTATTCGTCGAGGCCGGCCAGCAGCTCGTCCACGCCCTGCAGAGCGCCGGGGCGGCGCGGGTGTATTCGTCAAGGCCGGCCAGCAGCTCATCCACGCCCTGTAAGCCGCCGGCATTCTCTTTCTGCAGGGCCACGCCAAACCAGCAGGGAAAGACGTGCCGCCGGGCGACGGCCGGGATGATGTCCTCCGCCGTCAGGCTGCCCGCGTCCAGCATCTTTTCCATCAGGCGCTCGTCGCAGAGGGCCAGTGCCTCGTCCCGTTCGGCCTGCTCTGCGCCGAAATCCACGAATCCGTCGCCCAGACGGTGGGAAAGCTGGCTCAGCAGCGCCTCTTTGCCCGGGCCGGGCAGGTCCATTTTATTGATGAACACGAAGGTCGGGATATGATACCGCCGCAGCAGACGCCAGAGCGTCTCGGTATGGCTCTGGACGCCGTCGGTGCCGCTGATGACCAGCACTGCGTAGTCAAGCACCTGCAACGTGCGCTCCGTCTCGGTGGAAAAGTCCACATGGCCGGGGGTGTCCAGCAGGGTGATACTCGTACTTCCTGTTTTCAGCAGGGCCTGCTTGGAAAAGATGGTGATCCCACGCGCCTTTTCCAGCGTGTCGGTGTCGAGAAAGGCATCTTTGTTATCCACCCGGCCCAGCTTGCGGATGCTGCCCGCGCGGTAGAGCATTGCCTCGGAGAGGGTGGTCTTGCCGGAGTCTACATGGGCAAGGATGCCCACCACCAGCTGTTTTTCGCTTTTTTCTGCCATATCCGCTGCCCTCACACTGCGCCTGCGATGAGGCCGATGATGAGCAGCGCTCCGCCCAGGATGAGATTCGAGAGCATGCTGCAGTAGGTGCGCTCTTCCGGTTCCAGCTCCTCGAAGGAGACGATGCGCTCATCGGCAAAGTCCACGATGGACTTGGTGGAGTGGAACTTCTTCTTTTTGCCCATATCCTTAAACTCTTCGCCCAGATGATGGATGGTCACACCGTCCAGACGGAGGTAGTTCACCCACGCCCACGCCAGCAGCACAACACCCAGCAGCAGGGCCGGGGCCTGCCACATGGTAAACGTGCCGTCGCTGACGTAGCGGTCCCACAGCAGCATCAGCACAGCCACCACCGACACCCGGGTGACAGATTTATACAAAATGGGGCGGAACATATATTTTTGATACATCGAAACCAGCTTTTTCATCCAAGGACGCTCCTTTTATAGAAGTAACATTCTTTTTTATTGTAGCATGATTTTATGAAAAAAGATAGCCGCTTTGCGTTTTCCAACTTTCGTTGTATCCATTCATCATCCTGTAAAGGTACGACTTCTTTCCATCCTTTACCGTTTTTTTGCCGTTATTTTTCAGAAAAAAGCATCCGTTACCATTTTGTTTCTATTTCAGCGCTGTATGTCATTGACTTCTTTTGCCCACAATGTTAGAATACGAAAGGTGCAGTCCCGGGCGCTTTGTGCGTTTTTGGCACCCGGAGCGCGCCGTTTTTTGCATTTAGGATAGGAAAAAAGGAAAACAATATCTCGGAGGAGCATATCTCAATGAACATCGATTTTGAGTCCCGCAACATCACCCGCCGCAGCTTCCTGAAGGGCGCAGGCGTCGTGGGTGCCGCCGGCCTGCTGTCCGCCTGCGGCGGCAGCAAGTCCAACAACTCCGGCAGCACGGCTGCTTCCGGCGCACAGGCCCCCAACTCCACCGGTGCCACCCCCCTCAAGGAGTACATCTCCTGGGAGTCTGCCAACCGTGAGATCGAGAGCTGGAACATGCTGTACAGCCAGACCCTCACCGACGCCAACGTCGTCACCAACCTGTGGGACGGCCTGATGAGCTTCGACTGCTACGGCAAGCTGGTGCCCGCCATCGCCACCAGCTGGGAGGCCAACGAGGACTCCACCGTCTGGACCTTCCACCTGCGCGACGATGTGGACTGGGTGGACTGCAACGGCGAGGTGAAGGAGCACATCACCGCCACCGATTTTCTGGTCGGTCTGGAGTGGGTGCTGAACGCCTCCAAGAACGAGGCCAACAACACCTCCATGCCCACCCTGTACATCGTGGGCGCTGAGGAGTACTACGAGAAGACCAAGGATATGGGCGCGGCCGCCGCCGACCTGCGCTATCAGGATATGCTGGACGCAGGCGTGGGCATCGAGGCTCCCGACGACTACACTCTGGTATTCACCTGCAAGCACTCCTGCCCCTACTTTGATACCGTGGCCTCCTACACCAGCTTCTACCCCGCCTCTCAGGCGCTGATCGACGAGCTGGGCATCGAGACCTTCCGCGGCTGCGACAACACCAACATGTGGTACTGCGGCCCCTATATCGTCGAAGAGTATATCCAGGGCAACACCAAGAGCTATATCCCCAACCCCCACTACTACGATGCTGCCAACGTCAGCCGCTTCGAGCGTCTGACCGTGACCATGATCTCCGATCAGGCTATCGCATTCCAGCTCTACCAGAACCGCGAGCTGGACGAGATGGACCTGAACGAGAGCACCATCACCACCATCACCTCCGACCCCAACAACGAGTACAACAGCCAGCTCTGTGAGAAGCGCGCCCGCCCCACTGCCTACGCCATGCACTTCAACTACCAGAAGAACAACGCCGACGGCACCCCCGATGTGAACTGGAACAAGGCCATCGCCAACACCGCTTTCCGTCAGTGCTTCTACCGCGGCCTGAACCTGAAGGCATGGTTCTCCCGCTACAACAAGATCAATCCCCTGAAGTGCGAGAACGACTACTACACCATGAAGGGTCTGTGCTACAACACGCAGGGCGTTGAGTACACCACTCTGGTGGCCAAGGAGATGGGCTTCGACGCTGAGAAGTACGACGGCGAGACCATGATCCGCCTGCGTGCCAACGGCGGCGACATCTCCGCCCTGAAGAAGCAGGCCATGGAGGAGCTGAGCGCCATCGGCGTCACCTTCCCCGTCAAGGCCACCTACTTCATCATCGCCAGCAGCACCTCCGCACTGGACAACGCCACCATCCTGAAGCAGTGCTTCTCCGACAGCTTCGGCGACGACTTCATCAAGCTGGACGTCCAGACCTTCGTTTCCAGCCTGACGCAGGAGGTCCGCACTCCCCAGCTCCAGAGCTTTGTCATCAACGGCTGGAGCGCCGACTTCGGCGATCCCGTCAACTTCCTGGGCCAGGAGATCCTCCACGACGACAACGCCTACTACGCACACTACTACTCCAACATCGCCCGGGTGGCTGAGGCTCCTGCCGACTACCAGAAGGACCTGATGGACGCTTTCGAGCAGTACACCGATCTGGTCAATGCCGCCAACGCCATCGTCAACGACACCGACGCCCGCTACGAGGCCTTCGCCAAGGCTGAGGCCTATCTGCTGGAGAATGTGCTGGTCAGCCCCACCTACTACGACGTCGCATGGTCCCTGACCCACGCCAACGAGTACAGCAAGATCAACGCCATGTACGGCAGCTGCAACTACAAGGCCGTCAACTGGGAGACTTCCGAGGAAGCCTACACCACCGTCCAGTACGAGCAGTTTGCCAAGGCTTTTGACGCTGCTACTCAGGGCTAAGCAGACGCAAAAGTCATTCCATTTCAGTTAGCACATGAAATCTTTTCATTTTTATGTGTTTGCTGAATCAATAAGATTCAATCCGTACCAGAGTGGTTTTTCTTGACTTCCCGCCTGTGGGATGATAGAATATTTGCAATCGATACAGGTTCTGCAATGGCGCAGAAACAGATCAATAAAATCTGTCTCTGCGCCCTTTTTGTATCTTTTTTTACCTTGTGGGAAGGTAAAATAGTATGGACAGGACAGGGATTTGGGAAAGGCAGGACCGTACCAATCATTACAGGAGGGAAAGAATATGTACCACGATTTTGAGTCTCACACCATCACCCGCCGCAGCTTCCTTTTGAGTCTCACACCATCACCCGCCGCAGCTTCCTCAAGGGTGCCGGCGCTGTCGGCGCAGCCGGTCTGCTGGCTGCCTGCGGCGGCTCTTCTTCCAGCACCGCAGCCAGCGCTTCGTCGGCTTCTTCCGGCGCAGCTGCTTCCGGCAAGGGCCTGAGCGAGCTGTTTACTTACGAGACTTCTGGCCGTGAGATCGAGAGCTGGAATATGCTCTACAGCCAGCAGGCCATCGACTTCAACGTGACGACCAACATCATCGACGGTCTTATCAGCTTCGACAACTACGGCAAGCCGGTGCCGGCTCTGGCTAAGAGCTGGGAGCACAACGAGGACTCCACCGTCTGGACCTTCCACCTCCGTGACGACGTGGACTGGGTGGACATGAACGGCGAGGTGCAGGACCACCTGACCAGCAAAGACTTCCTCGTGGGCTTCGAGTGGGTGCTGAACGCAAAGAAGAATCAGGCCGCCAACACCTCCATGCCCTCCACCACCGTCGTGGGCGCAGCCGACTACTACGACAAGACTTACGGAATGGATGACGCCGCAGGCGAAGCCCTTACTTACGAAGATATGCTGGCCGCAGGCGTCGGCATCGACGCACCGGACGACTACACCATCGTCTACACCTGTATAAATCCCTGCCCCTACTTCGACACCGTGGCTTCCTACGTCTGCTGCTATCCGGCACCCCCGGCTCTGGTGGAAAAGCTGGGCGTCGAAGGCTTCCGCGGCGTGGACTACACCCAGCAGTGGTGCTGCGGCCCCTACCTCATCGAGGAATTTGTGGCCGACAACTCCAAGCGCTTCATCCCGAACCCTCATTATTATGCAGCTGACGAGTGCAGCCGCTTCGAGCGCGTGTCCCTGAGCATGATCACCGACCTGACCGTCGGCTACCAGCTGTATCAGAACCGTGAGCTGGACGAACTGGAGCTGAGCGAGAGCACCCTGACCACCATCACTTCCGACACTTCCAACGCCTACAACGACCAGCTCTGTGAGAAGCGCCCCACCAAGTACGCCTACGACTTCCATTTCAACTTCTACTGCCTCAACACCGACGGCACCCCCAACGAGAACTGGAACAAGGCCGTGGCCAACCGGGCATTCCGCCGCTGCTTCCAGGAGGGCCTGAACCTCATTCCCTACTACGCACGCTTCAACAAGATCAACCCCCTCAAGTGCGAGAACAACTTCTACACCATGAAGGGCGTCTGCTACAACTCCAAAGGCACCGATTATGTTGACCTGGTGGCCAAGGAGCTGGGCATCGACGGCGAGAAGTATGACGGCAAGACCATGGTCCATCTGCGCAAGTCCACCGCCGACTCCATCGCCGCCCTCAAGAAGCAGGCCATGGATGAGCTGACCGCCATCGGCGTCACCTTCCCGGTCAAGGCGCCCTTCTTCTTCGTGGCCGGCGACACCGTGGCTCAGGACAACGCCACTGTTCTGAAGCAGTGCTTCACCGACAGCTTCGGCGACGACTTCATCCAGCTGGAGCTCGGCACCTACGTTTCCAGCCTTGCAAAGGAAGTCCGCATCCCCAAGCTCCACGGCTTCGTCATCAACGGCTGGGGCGCAGACTTCGGCGACCCCGTCAACTTTGTGGGTCAGGAGATCCTGCACGACTCCAACGCCTACTACGCCGTCAACTACTCCAACATCCAGCTGGTGGCGGAGGATCCCGCCGATTACCAGAAGGAGCTGGTAGACGAGTTTGAACAGTTCACCGACCTGGTCAACGCCGCCAACGCCATCGTGGACGACACCGACGCCCGCTACGAGGCTTTCGCAAAGGCCGAGGCCTACATGATCAACAACTCGCTGGCTGTCCCCTGCTACTACGATGTCCGCTGGTGCCTGACCCACGTCAACGAGTACACCAAGATCAACGCCATGTTCGGCCCCTGCAACTTCAAGTACGTCAACTGGGAGACCAGCGAGGACGCCTATACCACCGCTCAGTACGAGGAGTTTGCCAAGGCTTTCGACGCCGCAAAATCTTAACTTTTTCTTAAATCTTTTCCGTCGGGATCTCCTGTCCCCGGCCTATATCCCACGCAACGGGAGCTGTTCTCACCTCGAGAACAGCTCCCGTTGTTTTGTTTTTTTGGCCGCTTTGTCTTATTTTCGTCACCCTTCATTGCGGTAAAGTAAATTTATTTCATGCATGTACGGCGTATTCCTTTCTTTTAGAAGAAAAAGCGATTTCCATTCCATTGACAACCATTTATTTCGATGGTACAATATATGTCGTGTTAAGGATTTTACGGGAGGAGCACAGGCACAGACAGAGGGGTCTGTTTCTGCGCTCTTTTGTATTCTCTGGCAATACAGGGAGGGCAGATAATCTCGTAGGAGTGGGAAATCGGCAGGGCAAGGTACCCTGCGCCATAGAGCCGAGACACGAAAAAATAATTGGGAGGAAAACACAATGAACGCAAATTTTGAGTCTCATTCCATCAGCCGCCGCAGCTTCCTCAAGGCTTCCGGCGTCGTGGGCGCTGCAAGCATCCTGGCCGCTTGCGGTGGTTCTTCCAGCAGCACTGCTGCCAGCACCTCCGGTGCTGCCTCCGGCGCAGCTGCACCCGCAGCCGACGCCATCACCGATTACGTCTCCTTCGAGACTGCCAACCGTGAGCTGGAGACCTGGAACTTCCTGTACAGCCAGTCCGCTTCCGACCTGAACGTCATCACCAACTGCTGGGACGGTCTGCTGAGCTTCGACTGCTACGGCAAGGCAGCCCCCGCCATCGCATCCAGCTGGGAGCACAACGACGACTCCACCGTCTGGACCTTCCACCTGCGCGACGATGTCGATTGGTGCGACGTCAACGGCGAGGTCAAGTCTCACCTGACCTCCAAGGACTTCCTCGTGGGCTTCGAGTGGGTCCTGAACGCCATCAAGAACGAGGCCTTCAACACCTCCATGCCCTCTGAGACCGTCGTGGGCGCTGCTGAGTACTACGACCTGACCAAGGACAAGGGCGACGCTGCTGCTGACATGACCTATGAGGATATGCTGGCTGCCGGTGTCGGCGTCGAGGCACCGGACGACTACACTCTGGTCTTCACCTGCAAGGACCCCTGCCCCTACTTCGACACTGTCGCTGCCTACAACAGCTTCTACCCCGCCTCTGAGGACCTCATCAAGGAGCTGGGCATCGATGGCTTCCGTGCCTGCGATTACTCCACCATGTGGTACAATGGTCCGTACCTCATCGAGGAGTACATCCAGCAGAACACCAAGAGCTTCATCCCCAACCCCAACTACTACGCCGCAAACGACTGCACCCGTTTCGAGCATCACACCATCACCATGATCCCCGACCTGTCCATGGGCCTGCAGCTGTACGAGAACGGCGAAGTCGATAACATCGACCTGACCGAGTCCAACCTGACCACCATCACCTCCGACCCCAACAACAAGCACAACAAGTTCCTGTGCGAGAAGCGCCCCACCAAGTTCAGCTTCCAGATGCACCTGAACTTCCAGCGCAAGGATGAGAACGGCAATCTGGACGAGAACTGGAACAAGGCTGTTTCCAACCGCGCGTTCCGTCAGTGCTTCTACAAGGGCATCGACTTCACCAACTACTACGCCCGCACCAACAAGATCAACCCCCTGAAGTGCGAGAACGACTACTACACCATGCCCGGTGTCTGCTACAACACCAAGGGTGAGGAGTACACCACTCTGGTCGCCAAGGAGATGGGCTTCGACAGTCAGTCTTACGACGGCAAGACCATGATCCGCCTCCGCGACAACGGCGGCGACATCGCTGACCTGAAGAAGCAGGCCATGGAAGAGCTGAGCGCTATCGGCGTCACCTTCCCCGTCCACTGCTACCACTACATCAAGAGCGGCGACACCACTGCTCTGGATACCGCCACCGTTCTGAAGCAGTGCTTCTCCGACAGCCTGGGCGATGACTTCGTCGTGCTGGACATCGGCACCTACGTCTCTTCTCTTTATAAGGAAGTCCGTAACGTCCAGCTGCACTCCATCCTGCAGAACGGCTGGGGCGCTGACTTCGGTGACCCCGTCAACTTCCTGGGTCAGGAAGTCCTGAGCGACGACAACGCTTACTACGCTCAGACCACCTCCTGGATCGCAGCCGTTGAGAAGGACCCGAAGGACTACCAGAAGGAGCTGCTGGCTGATTATCAGGAGTTCACCGATCTGGTCACTGAGGCAAAGGCCATCGTCACCGATACCGATGCACGCTATGCCGCATTCGCAAAGGCTGAGGCTTCCATGCTGAACAACGCACTGTGCATCCCCTGCCTGTACGAGGTGCTCTGGTGCCTGACCCACGTCAACGAGTACACCAAGATCAACGCCATGTACGGTCCCTGCAACTACAAGGCCGTCAACTGGGAGACCCGTCAGGGCGACGGCTACACCACCGAGGAGTACGAGGCTTTCTCCGCTGCTTTCAATGCAGCAACCAAAGCCTGATGATTATTTTATAAAGGTTTGGTTATCATGTTAAAATACACCGTCAAGCGGCTGGCTCAGTCGCTCGTCACGATCTTATTGATCGCAACCATCGTCTTTCTGCTGATGCGCTGCCTGCCTACGGACTACTACTTCACGGAAGAACAGCTCATGAAGTTTACCGAAGAGCAGAAATACGCCGCGCTGGAAGCCGCCGGTCTGACCGACCCCATTGGCACCCAGCTGCTGCACTTCTACAACGACCTGCTCCATCTGGACTTCGGCACTTCCCGCCGCATCCAGAACGGTGCCTCCGTCGTGAAGGTCATCGGCAAAAAGTTCGGCGTCTCCATGCGCCTCGGCCTGATCTCCGCCGGCATCTCTCTGCTGGTGGGCATCATGCTGGGCATCCTGCAGACCGCCTTCAAGGACAAGGTCTTTGACTGGATCGGCACTGCCTACACCGTTTTCGTCAACGCTGTGCCTTCTCTGGTCTCCTATTCGCTGGTGCTGGTCTTCGGCTCCAAATACCTGGGTTTCCCCACGCTGTACTCCACCCGTAATGTCGGCCCGTCCAGCGTGCTGCCCATCGTCTGCCTGTCGCTGGCGTCTATCGCAGGCTACGCTCTGTGGACCCGCCGCTACATGGTGGACGAGCTGACCCGCGATTATATCAAGCTGGCCCGCGTCAAGGGCCTGAGCTCCAGCGAGATCATGTTCAAGCACGTGCTGCGCAACGCCATGGTCCCCATGGTGCAGTATATCCCCCAGTCCATCCTGCTGACGGTCGGCGGCTCTCTGCTGATGGAGCGGTTCTTCTCCGTTCCCGGCATGGGTCCCCTGCTGACCGACGCCATCCAGCGCTATGACCTGAACGTCGTCCAGACTCTGGTCATCCTCTACGCTGCACTGGGCATCGTGGGTGTTTTCCTGGGCGATGTGCTGATGATGCTGGTTGACCCGCGCATTACTCTGACCGGAAAGGAGGCCGCACGCTGATGGCTAAAGCATCTGATTTTGAGGGCAAGAAGCAGGACGAACTGTTCTACTTCGTTGATTACTCTCCGGAGGAAGCCGAGCGTGTCGGCTACTCCAACTACAGCTACTGGGGTTCTGTCGTCCAGAACTTCCTCAAGCACAAGGCTGCTGTCGTCTGCCTGATCCTGTTCCTGTTCCTCGTCATCTTCTCCTTCATCGCACTGGCCATCGGCAAGTACGATTATCAGACGCTGGTGTCGGATTCCTCTCTGGCCTTCCAGAAGCCCAACAGTGAATACTGGTTCGGCACCGACAACCTTGGCCGCGACTACTGGTGTCAGGTGTGGTACGCCACTCAGGTGTCCATCCGTCTGGCCCTCATCGTTGCCGTGGGCGAGAGCATCCTCGGCGTCATCATCGGCCTGATCTGGGGCTATGTCCGTAAGCTGGACCGCTTCTTCACCGAGCTGTACAACCTCATCGATAACGTGCCTTACATCATCTACATGACCCTGATCGCACTGGTCGTCGGCCAGAGCTTCACCATCATGGCCGTCTCGATGATCGCCATCGGCTGGCTGGTCATGGCCCGCCGCGTCCGCAACATGGTGTTCATGTTCCGTGACCGCGAGTACAACCTCGCGTCCCGCTGCCTTGGCACCCCGCTGTGGCGCGTTCTGACCAAGAACATCCTGCCCTATCTGGTCTCCGTCATCATCCTGCGCATGGCGCTGAGCATCCCCGCCACCATCAACCTCGAGTCCACCCTGTCCTATCTGGGCATCGGTCTGGGCATCGAGACTCCGTCTCTGGGCCTCATCCTGAGCAAGGTGCGCGGCTTCTTCCTCGATTATCCTTACCTGCTGGTCTTCCCCGCATCCATCGTGTCCATCATCTCCATTTCCTTCTATATCATGGGCAACGCTTTCTCGGATGCTGCTGACCCGCGCAACCACGTTTAACAGATGGGAGAGAAAATCACAAAAATGGATAGACAACCGATCATCTCTGCCAAAGACGTGGAGATCACCTTTAGCCTGCGCGGCAAGAAGCTGAACGCGATCCGCAAGTGCTCGCTGGACCTTTATGACGGCGAGACGCTGGCCATCGTGGGCGAGTCCGGCTCGGGCAAGTCCGTATTCACCAAGACCTTCGTGGGTATGCTGGATGTCAACGGTAAGATCACCGGCGGCTCCATCATGTACGAAGGCCGCGACATGACCAAGTTCACCGAGAAGGACTGGCTGGGCGTGCGCGGCAAGAAGATCGCCATGGTCATGCAGGACCCGATGACCAGCCTGAACCCGCTGAAGAAAATCGGCAAGCAGATCCAGGAGAGCATCGAGCACCATCAGGGCCTGAAGGGCGCGGAGGCCAAGAAGGCCGCCATCGAGATGCTGGCCAAGGTCGGCATCCCCGACCCGGAGCGCCGCTACGAGCAGTATCCGCACGAGTTCTCCGGCGGTATGCGTCAGCGTGTCGTCATCGCCATCGCTGCCGCCTGCCGTCCGCAGATCCTCATCTGCGACGAGCCCACCACCGCTCTGGACGTGACCATTCAGGCACAGATCCTGCAGCTCATCCGTGACCTGCAGAAGGAGCTGGGCATGTCCGTTATCTACATCACCCATGACCTGGGCGTTGTGGCAAACGTGGCAGACCGCGTGGCCGTCATGTACGCCGGCCAGATCGTCGAGTACGGTACCGTCGAAGAGATCTTCTACGACGCATGGCACCCCTACACCTGGGCTCTGCTGCAGGCTCTGCCTCAGCTGGGTACCAAGGGTGAGGCCCTGCCCACCATCGACGGTACGCCGCCGAACCTGTTCAATGAGATCAAGGGCGATGCATTTGCACCCCGCAACAAGCACGCGCTGGCCATCGACTTCGTGGCAGAACCTCCGTTCTTCCAGGTGTCCGAGACCCACGCGGCAAAGACCTGGTATCTGGACCCCCGGGCTCCCAAGATGGAACGCCCGCACTCCATCCAGAACCTGCGTGAGAAAATGGGAAAGATGGGAGGTTCCAACTTAAATGGCTGAGCGTGAAAAGCTGATTGAGCTGAAAGACCTTCAGATCACCTTTGGCTCCGGCAAAAAGAAGTTCGTGGCCGTGGACCACGTCAATTTTGACATCTACAAGGGCGAGACCTTCTCGCTGGTCGGCGAGTCCGGCTCCGGCAAGACCACCATTGGCCGTGCCATCTGCCGCATCAACCCGACCTCGGGCGGCGACATCTTCTTCAAGGGCCAGAAGATCAACGGCAAGATCTCCAAGGAGCTGGACCGTGAGGTCATCCGCAAGGTGCAGATGATCTTCCAGGACCCCATGGCCTCTCTGAACGAGCGCGCCAAGGTCGAGTACATCGTGGCTGAGGGTCTGTTGAACCACCACCTGTACAAGGACCAGAATGACCTGCACGAAAAGGTCATGAACGCTCTGCACGAGGTCGGCCTGCTGCCGGAGTTCGCCTCCCGCTTCCCCCACGAGTTCTCGGGCGGCCAGCGTCAGCGTATCGGCATCGCCCGTGCGCTGGTCATGGAGCCGGAGTTCATCGTGGCCGACGAGCCCATCTCCGCACTGGACGTCTCCATCCGTGCGCAGGTGCTGAACCTGCTGAACAGCATGAAGAAGTCCCGCGGTCTGACCTACCTGTTCATCGCCCACGACCTGTCGGTCGTCCGGTTCATCTCGGACCGCATCGCCGTCATCAGCAAGGGCCGCATCGTGGAGCTTGCAGAGGCTGAAGAGCTGTTCCTCCACCCCCTGCATCCCTACACCAAAGCCCTGCTGAGTGCCGTTCCCATCCCCGACCCGGGTCTGGAAAAGAAGAAGAAGCTTCTGGTCTACGACCCCAGCTGCCACGACTACAGCGTGGACAAGCCGGTCTGGGAAGAGATCGCCAACGGCCACTTCGTCTATGGCAACCAGAAGGAGCTGGAAGGCTACCGCAAGGAATATCAGAGCCAGCTCTAAGCACTGTCACTTGACTGTATTTTAACACAAATGCCCCGCCGCATTGGGAAGCATCCCATTGCGGCGGGGTTTTGTGCTGTATAAAAAGAAGCCGCTTCCCGTATTTCTGCCGGGAAGCGGCTTCTTTTTGTTTTATATCAGTCTTGCACCGGGCTTCGGCTCATGGGCCTGCCAGAGGGTGACCCACTCGGGCAGATGCAGGGTCTTCAGGCGCTGGGGCAGGGCGGCGAGATCGCCGCCCGTGAGATACCACGCCACACCGAACGCCGCCAGCGCCAGGATCACCAGCACCGCCAGCAGAACGCGGAGAGGATGCTTCTTCTTTGGGGTGGAGTCCTTGCTCTGCGAACGGCCCGGAGGATCGCTCTGCTTGGTCTGTCCGGCGGGAAGGAAGCCTGTCCCCTCGGCCTGCGGCAGACCGGCAGCGGCGCGGCGCACCATATCCAGCAGCCAGAGGCCGGGGTTATCTGCGGCGGGGACGGTGCGGAGCCAGCAGCCTTTTTTGGTGCAGAGCACCAGTACATGGTCGCTTTCCCGCTCGGCACAGGCCACGGCCAGCTCTGTTCCCACGATGCGGCGGGCCGCCTGCCCTCGGGAAAGAGCCAGACGGACAGGGTCGGGGTTGTCCCCTTCCCCGCCGAGCTTGGCCCGGGCGCGCTTTTCGATTTGGGGGCCGACCTTGGCGTCGGCATAGCTCATGGCGCCGAAGTCGTAGACCTTCTCGGCACCGGGGACTTTCTCGAGCCGGGATTCCAGCAGCGCACCGGCGGCGGCATCGCCGCAGGCCAGCAGACGATCATGGGCTTCCAGCGCCTGCACGGCGGCAGCGGCCAGACTGGTATCGCCTGCACCGTATATGTCCGCACCAAAGCTGCTGCGGAGGCTCTGAGCCGCCTTTTTCAGTCCCGTGGGCGTGTCCGCATGGACAGCCAGCAGCGTCTCTGCGCCCCGGCTCTTCCACTGGGCCTCAGCCCTCCATTGGGGCGCAAACAGCGCCACAGCGGCTGCCAGCCGCCCCTGCGGCGCACCGTACAGGCGCAGCACACAGCGGGTCTCCTCTGCCAAATCCCATCAACCCCTCATTTTTGATTTTTACCGGATAAACACCTCATCCAGTGCGGCCAGCGCTTCGTCGTCCGACTGCTGAGCAGCGGTGAGGGCCTGCGTCCCGGCAGGGACTTTGCCCTGTGCCAGACGCAGCGCCAGTTCCAGCGCAGCCTGTACGGCCCGGGCGCGCACCAGCGCACGGTCAGGCCGGGAGACGAAAAGCTTCTTGACGCAGGCCACGCCATCCCGGGCAGCGCCCAGATAGACGGTGCCCACAGGGCGCACTTCGTCGCCGCCGGTGGGGCCGGCCAAACCGGTAACGCTCACAGCGATGTCAGCGCCCGAAGCCTTTGCCGCGCCCAGAGCCATCTGTGCCGCCACGGGGGCGGACACGACGTTGTACTTTTCGATGACCGCCGGGTCCACGCCCACGAGCTTTGCCTTGGCCTGCTCCCAGTAGGTGACAAAGCCATAGCCGAACACCTCGCTGGAGCCGGACACGGAGGTCAGGCGCTGTGCGATGAGGCCGCCGGTGCAGCTCTCGGCGGTGGAGATGGTCAGCCCCTTTTCCTGCAGGGTATGGACCACCGTCTCTTCCAGACCGGCCACATCCTCATCATACACCGCATCGCCCAGCATATCA
>OODC01000728.1_pt1 | contig 18972 bp, 9 predicted proteins | sample 1671711 | NCBI WGS metagenome assembly OODC01 (sample SAMN06348184, study PRJEB24527) | human gut metagenome | reverse complement strand
TCAGCAATCCTTATATCTTATCTCTCGATTTCTATCTGCTGGTCAAATCCGGTAAGTCTGAAAATATCAAATACTTCATCCGAAACATTTATAATCTTAAATCCATCCTTACCCATCATCTTCTTATATGCAACGATTACCTGACGCAGTCCTGCTGAAGAAATATATTCAAGCTTTGCAAAGTCAAACACGAGGCTTGTAATGCTATCCTCAAGTTCTGAAAGTGCCTCCTGTAACTGAGGTGCTGTCTGTGTATCAAGCCATCCGCTGATCTCCAGCGTTGCTTTATTTCCTTCTGTTTTCTTTACGATTTCCATGAAATGTACCTCCTTTTTTATCCAATTTAATCAAAGAACGTAAGTCTGTCAAGTGCTGCTATCGCACTTTCAAGATATTTATCATCCGTAACAGGCCATTTATAATCGAGTCGGTAAAGAACCTGTGCCGTAAATCGGTTACTGTAATCCAATGTATAAATCTCATTTTCATTATGTGAAGTATACGCAATAAGTCCCGAAACAGCTTCAGAATCTTTATTATTCTTCGCAAACTCTTTTACAGTTGCCTCGAAATCCTCATCTCTTACAATATCAATCTTAAATCCATAATCGCGCATTGCATAGATCAGATCTGCCATGTAAATATGGTGGCTGTTGCAGGCATGAAATACAGTAAATCTCCTGTCTGTCTGCGCAAGCTTCAGAACTGCAAGGGCAGTGGAGTCAATAGGAGAAAATTCTGCGGCTTCATGCATACCTCCGATCGGGAACTTGCCTACAGCCTTATATCCTCTCAGACTGCGCAGGAATCCGTTGGTAATAAAGTTAATCTGGAACTCACCATCAGAATCTCTGCTCATAAGATTTCCCACACGTATAATCTTTCCGTCAAGTCCGTCTGCGACAGCTTCAAGTACTGCTCTCTCGGCGAGGAACTTTGTACGGATATATTCATTCGTAATACTCTGTCCAATATACAGATCATTTTCACCAAAAAGTCTGGACATCGGCGGAACACCATTTGAACCTTCACCTGCAACAGAAACTGTAGAAATCTGAATCAGTCTGCGTCCATTATTTTTGCAGAAATCAACGAGATTTTCTACGCCATGCACGTTTATTTTCTCCAGGACATCATCTGCCGCAAAATGCTTTACGCAGGCTGCACAGTTAATGATCGTATTAAATTTATACGCAGAAAATCCATTCACTTCTTCTTTTGATGTAATATCACCGTCCACGCAAACAATACGCTCTTTGAACATTTCCCGATATGGATTGTCGAAATAGTACATCAGCATATTCATCATTCTCTTCTCCGATGATTCATATGCACCTTTACGTACAAGGCAGTAAACTTTGCCATCATAATTATCCAGATATGCTTTCAGAACATGTATTCCAAGGAAACCTGTCGCACCTGTGATCATGATGTCTCCGAGATTTTCTTTCGTTATTCTGTCAACATTCTCTTCCACATTTCCGCTGATAACACTCTGTATTTTGTTGTAATTATATTTTGAAAATTCATTGTCACTCTGTACAGCTTCAGCTGCCCCGTCATCATCGACGATTGCTGAAAGTGCGCGAATCGTAGGATGTTTAAAAATATCTGCATACACGATTGAAATATTCTTTGAGAGGCACATGATTGCAACCTTTGAAGCAATAAGTGAAGAACCTCCCAGTTCAAAGAAGTTATCATCTATTCCTACGTTTTCAATTCCCAGTGCTTTCTCAAATATCGCACAAAGTTCTGTCTGGACAGAAGTAACAGGTGCCACATATCCTGTTCTCTCGGTCTTTACTTCAGGTAACGGAAGTGCTTTTTTATCAATCTTACCACCCGGAGTGACAGGCAGTTTATCCAGGTAAACAAAGAATGATGGCATCATATAATCAGGAAGCAGTGGTTCCAGGAATGCTTTAAGCTCATCGTCCGGAATACTTTCACCTGTATAATAAGCCGTTATATATTTATTTCCACCTTTTTCGATAACTGTAACTGCAGACTCTTTTACAAGCTCATGTTTAAGGACAGCACCTTCAATTTCTCCAAGTTCAACACGATATCCTCTTATCTTTACCTGTGAATCAATTCTGCCAATGTACTCAATATTTCCGTCACCTTTCATACGGACCATATCTCCGGTTCTGTAAAGGCGTCTGTCCTCTTCGCATACAGAGAACGGATTCTCCACAAATACGGAAGCTGTTTTTTCCGGAAGATTATGATAGCCTCTTGCAATCTGTCTTCCTGCATGACACAGTTCACCTGCTTCTCCCACCGGAAGTCTGTTTAAATCTTTATCCACAATATAACTTCTGACATTTCTCTGAGATTTTCCAATCGGTATATTCTCATACTGTCTGTCAACTCGGAATTCTGTTGATGATACAGTATTTTCTGTCGGTCCATAACCATTGATCATTTGATAGGTACGGTTACGGTAATGCTTAAATTTCTCACCGCCAAGGGTGACAAATTTAAGATTCGGAGCATCCTCAAGCAGTTCTGCAACCAGCTCACCCATCTGTGTCGGGAAAGTTGCGGTAGTAACTTTTTCGTCTTTTATAAATTTGCCAACTGCGATTGCATCTTTTCTTATACTCTCCGGCAGGATATATACGGATGCTCCTGCAGTAAGCGGTGCAAACAAATCTATCACTGATGCGTCAAAACAAAAACTTGCAAATTCAGCAACTACAAAATCCGGTGTCATTTTTCTTGATGCCACAACATATTCAATCAGATTCAGAAGATTTCTGTGTTCAAGCATAACACCTTTCGGTTTTCCGGTCGAACCGGAAGTATAGATCATATATGCCAGATTCTCCGGCTTTGGAGCTGTGAGTTTTACAGAAAACTGGAAATCCTTTGATTTTTCAGCAACATCATCAATACTTATCACATTTTTATCGTAAAAATCCACAAGATCTCGATACTGGCTGACCACAAGCAGATTATCTGCTCCCGAATCCTTCAGCATATATTCAATTCTGCTCTGCGGATACTCCGGATCAAGCGGAACATACGCTCCACCGGCCTTCATAACACCGACATATGCGACAGCAAATTCTCTTGTTCTTCCACACAGGATACCGGCAGCTTTTTCCCTGCCAAATCCATTTTCCGTAAGATTCTGTGCAATGTAATCGGACATTTGGTCAAGTTCTCTGTAAGTGATCTCACCAGATTCATCTTTTATGGCAGGTCTGTCCGGATATTTTTCCACTGCTTCTCTGAACAGATCCACGAAAGTCTTTCCGGCATGATCAGGATCATTCTCCATTTCTGTCTGTTCCTCAAACATAAGTCTGATGTCTGATGGTTCAGATTCGCCAAGAATACCCTCCGCTGCAATCTCCAGATTATCTGCAAGATATTTCATCGTCTCTTCATTATACTTATCGCCTCTGTACTCGATATCAAAGACGAATTTATTTCTTTGAATGGAAATACTTACGGAAACAGGTGCTTTCGCTGCATTCAGCTGAACCGGTTCTTCCGAAGCAAACTCGCCGCCGATCGTATCGAACTCAAAGCTGTCTCCCTGATAAATAACCATTGCATCCGCTTTTATATTAAATTCACGGCTTATCTGTGAGAACGGATAAATATCATTATTCATAGAATCGATAAGCTGCTGCTGAACATCTGTCAGACACTCTTTTGCACTGCCTGAAAAATCGCAGTAAACAGGAAGTGTTTTTACAAGCATACCTACTGTTTCTGAAAGTCTTGAGTCATTTCTTCCATGATAGATCGTCGTAAACACAGCATCTTTTCTGAAATTATATTTTCCAAGTGTAAGTCCAAAAACAGAAATGAAAAATACATTTTCCGTAATCTTATTCTTCTTACAGAAATCCTTTACACTCTGCACAGATATCCCTGATATCTCTTTACGGTAAGTTTCCGCCGTCGGAACTGAACCATTTTTGTCCGGGTAGAAGCTTATACTTCCTCCGGCGTTCTCAAATACTGATTTATAGTAATTCTCAGCATTCTTATAAACATCACTCTTAAGCGCATCTCTGTTATCAAGCGCAAGATCATACGAAGTATACTCCTCTGCCTCAAGTTTTTCTCCGGCATATGCTCTGTTAATATCATTGATTATGATAGCGAGAGATGTGCCGTCTGCAATGATATGGTGAATATCCAGGAACAGATAATTTCCATCGCAGGTTCTGTAAATCTCAAATCTGAAAAGCTGCTCATTAAACAACATATATGGGCGAACCAGAGTCTCCCGGTTCATTCCATTAAAAATCTGTGTTCTGCATGGCAAATCATCATCACGTCTCTGAAGAACATCTCCGTTTTCATCCATGAACAGACGTGTTTTAAGGTAGGAATGTGCTTTAACCGTACTGTCGATTGCGCAAGCAAGTCTCTCAAGATCAACCCGTTTGTCAAGTTTCAGCAGATACGGAATGTTGTAAATGGTTGTTCCCATATTTGCAGTACATTCAATAAAGATACCTTCCTGCGTATTGGTAAGCGGGTAAACCTCCTGAATCTCTCTCTTTGTTTCTTTTCCTGCAGTTTTAACAAAGCTCTCCAGAGCCTGGATCGTAGGATTGTTTTTGATATCTGATGTCTTGATCACGATATCAAAAGCTTTTGAAATAAGAATGTTCAGCCTGATCGCAGTGATTGATGTAAGTCCCGCATCATAAATATCAGTTGTAATTCCAAATTCCGTATATCCAAGTACTTCTGAAATACAGTCAAATAATTTCTGCTGAACGTCATTCTGCGGCTTAATGATTTCTGCGGCTTTTCTTTCCGGCTTTGGAAGCTCTTTCTTATTGACTTTCTGGTTCTGATTCAACGGAATCTTATCAATCTGCATGGTTACAGCCGGAACCATATACGGCGGCTTTGTTTCTCTGATGAAATCATTTAATGAATGTATATCCACTTTCTCATCAGATACCACATATGCAGCAATATATTTTCCACCGGATGTCTCATCAAACGCAACAACTGTCGCATCTTTGATTCCTTTATATCTTCTGATGACTTCTTCCACTTCTGAAAGTTCGATTCTGAATCCTCTGATCTTAACCTGGGAATCCTTTCTGCCTATGATCTGGATATTTCCATCCGGAAGATATCTCACAACGTCACCGGAATGATACAATACTTCATATCCTTCAGTATCATCATAAATATTTCTGGTGTATACTTCGGCGGTTTTCTCCGGCTTATTGAGATATCCTCTGGAAACCTGCCAGCCTGCTATCATCAGTTCGCCGCAGGCACCGTACGGAAGCATATGTCCAAACTTATCTGCCACGTAAAGTCTGACATTATCGAGTGCCTTTCCTATCGGAACATTATTATAATATTTATCAATCTCAAATACTGTTGTAAAGATTGTATTCTCCGTAGGTCCATAAGCATTGAACAATTTAAAATTCTTCGGCGGTTCACATGGAACAAGCTTTTCACCACCGACAGAAAGAGTCTTCAGACTCTTGCAGTCCATCTCCAGTGCAAACTGTCTTCCAACCTGGGTTGTCATAAATGCATTCGTAATGCCATTTTCTTCAAAATAATTATTGAGTCCGATAAAGTCAAGCCGGATCTCTTCCGGAATGATATGAAGTTCGGCTCCATTCACAATTGCACCATAAACATCCATCATAGACGCATCAAATCCAAATGAAGCATATGCAGCTATTTTGGAATCAAAACCAATTTCGTAATATTTCTTAAACCAATGGCAGAAAGCAGTAATGTTTCCATATTCAAGCATACATCCCTTCGGGACGCCCGTTGAGCCGGATGTATAAAGCAGAATAAATAAGTCATGCAGAGACGGTTTCCTCAGCTGGATATCTGTATCTTCCAGCTGCATGGTGTCTTCTAACTGCACAATTTCATCCGTAAACAGGATTTTTCCTTTATATCCGTCCACTAACGGCAGGAGTTCTCTGTCAACAATGAGAAGTTTCGCAGAGGAATCCTCTAACATGTACATCAGTCTGTCTTTCGGATACGTCGGGTCAAGCGGCTGATATGCTGCTCCGGCCTTGATTACACCCAGCGGTGCGATTGCCATATACTCACAACGCGGAATCAGAATTGATACAACCTCTTCCCTGTCAATTCCAAGGGATAAAATATATTTTCCAAGTCTGTCGCTGAGTTTATCAATTTCTTTATATGTATATTTTCTGTCCTTATATACTACAGCAATCTGATCTGGCACTGCCTGTACGATCTCATCAAACATATCAGAAATTGTTTTGCTTCTGTCATAATCACATTCTGTATGATTAAACTCTGCAATCTCATCTGCTGCATTCCGGGAAAGAACAGATACTTCTGAAACATATTTCGCTTTAAGCATAGATTTCATCGCAGCCTCATATGCTTCAAGCATACCATTAACGAAAGCTTCGCTGTACATATCACTTCGGTATTCTGCGGTAAGCACATATTCATTGTTATAATCTCTTACTTGAATAAGCAGCGGCATTTTTGCCATATCAAGGGAGAGGTCTTCTCCTTTTGCCATCGTATCTCCGATCGGATAATCATCCTCAAGTTCTGCCTGATATGCGAAAACAAGATCTGAGTTAAATCCGTATTTTGCACAGATATCAGAGAATGGGAAAATGTCATTTGCCATGGATGACATCAGCTGTTCGGAAAGCTCTGTCATGTAAGTCTGTATGGTAGTTTTGCTGTCAAACACACAGTAAACCGGAAGTGTTTTTACAAGCATGCAGACTGTATTTTCAAGTCTTGAATCATTTCTTCCATTATAAATAGTTGCAAAAAGACTGTCGTCTGCGTTTGAATACTTGGTCGCAAGAATGCCAAACACACCTGTAAATAAAACATTCGGAGTAACTCCCAGTTTTTCACAGCAGGAAAGGATCTTATCTTCGGAAATCTTTATATTTCTGGATGTATATCCTTTTTCAGGAACTTCACCGGACTTGTCAGGAAGTGGAAGTGATTCTGTCTCAATTCCTTCGAAAATACTGTCATAATATTTCTCAGCTTTCTTATATTTTCCTTCTTTCATCTGCTGCTCTTCATCAAGTGCCGCATCAAATCCCGTATAAGATTCTTTTTCGAGTTTTTCACCCATATATGCTCTGTTGATATCTGCAAAAATGATGTCATAGGAATTGCCGTCAGCAATGATATGATGGAAATCCGTAAAAAGGTACTTTTTATCTTCTGTAAGATAAATTTCCGCACGGAACAGACGTCCTTTCTCCAGCTTAAACGGACGCACAAGTTCATTCTTTACAGTCTCAAATTTATCATTTGTTGTTTCAATAATCTCAGGTACAAACTCTTTTTCGCAAGGGCACTGCACCATCTCACCATCATCATTGAGGTACACTTTTGTGAGCAGATACGAATGTGCATTCACCATCGCCGTAACTGCTGCCGATAACTTCTGTACATCTACAGAGTTATCAAGCTCAAATAAGAACGGGATATTATATATGGTACTCTCAGGATTTTTGATACACTCTGCAAAGATTCCCTTTTGAGAACCTGTAAGCGGATAAACATCTCTCTTTTCGTAAGTCCTGATCTTAGGTGCAAGCGCGATATATTTTTCCAGTTTCTCAACTGTATTATTCTCGTGAATATCACCCGTTTTTACAGTAACCCCAAATTCATCTGAAATCAGAATGCAAAGTTTCATCGCACTTATAGAAGAAAGTCCGGCCTTATAAAGGCTTGTATCAATTCCAAAGAAATCATTTCCGACAACCCCGGCAACAATTTCAAAAATCTTCTTCTGCATCTGTGTCTGTGGTTCTTTCAGATTTTTCGGCTCGGAAACCGGCTTCGGCAATGCCTTCTTATCAATCTTACCATTCTGAGTCATCGGCATTTTTTCCAGCTGGATAAAAACATCCGGAACCATATAATGTGCAAGTGAGCCCGCCGCATAATCTGAAAGCTCATCTGTATCAATACTTCTGTCTGCAATAAAATAACAGCAAAGATATTTGTTATCAACAGGAATTGTAATGCTTGTAATAATTCCCGCAAAGCTGTTGATCACTTCTTCAATCTCGCCAAGCTCAATTCTCAATCCGGTTATCAACAGGAATTGTAATACTTGTAATAATTCCCGCAAAGCTGTTGATCACTTCTTCAATCTCACCAAGCTCAATTCTCAATCCGCGAAGCTTGATCTGATTGTCCATTCTTCCGAAAAACTCTATTTCGCCGTCTGCATTGATCTTCGCCAGATCACCTGTTTTATATGCTCTCTCACCGTTAAGTTCAATAAATACGTCAGCAGTCTTTTCAGGAAGATTCATATATCCCCTTCCTACTCCCATACCCGCAACAACAAGCTCTCCCGTCTCTCCATCAGGCAGAATCTTGTTTTCCTTATCGACAATGTATACCTTAACATTACCATTCGGAACACCGATCGTAATGTTTTTACTGTCTGTGATAACTTTCATCGTACAGCTGATCGTTGTCTCTGTCGGGCCATAACCATTCATAATATAAACATCCGGATTTACGGTGCGGATCTTATCATACAACGCCGGTGGAAAAGCTTCTGCTCCCAGGTCAAAAACTTTGATCTGAGCCATTGCTTCTTTAAGCTGTGGGATATCAATAATATTTGATACATAGGTAGGTGTTGACGTCATGATATCAACTTTATTTTTTACGATTAAATCACCAAGCATCATCGGATTATTAATCTCATCATCACTTGCGATAACAGCAGTAAGTCCATTGGTAAGAGGAACAAGTTCCTCCATGACGGACACATCAAATGTCATTGCCGCCATGGAAAGAGAAACCTTTCCTTTGTCTACAAAACCAAAAATCTCTGCGTTTTTCGGATTCGGATTTACAAAGTTTGCCAGATTAATGTGCTCGATCATAACACCTTTCGGCTTTCCTGTCGAACCTGATGTATAGATACAATAGCAAAGATCATGCTCTCCAATCTCTGTATCCGGATTTGCTGTATTTTCATTTTCAAGCAGCTCTTCCAGCAAAAGTACTCTGCATTTCAGCTTTGTAAACAATTCCTTACGTTCATCTGCAATTTCTTTCGTTGTGATAATAAGTGGTACTCCCGCATCTTCAAAAATATACTCGATTCTGTCATCCGGATATTCCGGCGCAGCAACGGCAAATGCTCCTCCGGCTTTTAAAATACCCTGTCTCACTGCATAAAAGTCGCAGCAGCGTTCAAGTACAACACCTACAATTACTTCACGTCTTACACCATTTTCAATCAGTGAATTGGCAACTTTGTTTGCCCTTTCATTTAATTCAGAATATGTGAAGCTTTCCTTACTCGTAACAACCGCACACTTGTCCGGATGAAGACGTACCTGTTCTTCAAAGAGTTTTGTTACCGGCTGAAACTCAAATGTGAAATTACTTTTCTCATTAATTACGGACATTTCCTTGCACCTCCTGCAATAATCTTCGTTTATAACTGTTCAGTACCTTCATTTTTCTCTTACACTTACTGTTTCTATTCACTGCATAAACAGTAGTCTTTTGCTGATTTTTGTTTTTCTTATCTTATCAGCCTATCGTACCAACAAATTGATTTCCTGAATAATCTTATCGGCATATTGTTTCCTGCTAAAAAGATATTACTGTATTATTCTCAGCCTATCGTACCAACAAATTGATTTCCTGAATAATCTTGTCGGCATATTGTTTCCTGCTAAAAAGATATTACTGTATTATTCATATCAATCGCGCGGATATAGTTCATCGATGTTGAAATCTTCTTCACAAGCTCTATTCCATGAATATCAAAATCTTCACTGTCATAGCTGTACTCCAGAGGATTGAAATTCACTCCGTTGTCCCTGATTCTCAGGTTACAGGTATCATCTTCAATACAGAGATTGATATCGATCCAGTTAGAAGTTTTTCCTCCAAACTTAATGATATTTACTGTCATCTCTTCCGCACATACAGCCGCAAGATTTGCTTTCTTTGCCGATATATTATTTTCCCGGCAGAACTCTATGATCTTTTTATTGACATCCTGTGCTTCATCCATTGTACTTTTAATTGAAAAGTCAAGGTTGATTCCCGGATTTTTATCCGGAACAATATAGAATGTAGAACCTTTATGTTTTATTTTCCGGAAAACATATGCTGCGATAGCTGTCACTACCTCAGTAACGACAAAACCAACAGCGATTCCGTCTATACCGATTCCGTCTATCTGTCTCCAGATAAGAATTCCTGCCAGTGTTGCAGGCAGAACCACGATTGCATTCTGAAGAAATGTAACAAAACTTGCGATTGCCGTCTCTTCAATGGATTCATAATAGCTTACCATAAATTTATTCCAGAGATACGGCACCACACATAAGGCAAATATACGAAGTGAATCTACCATCTGTCTTCCCAGTTCACCACCGCTGCTTCCAAACAAAATCGTGATCTGTTCAGTAAATACCATCACACATATAAATACAACTGCCAGAACCATGTAGCTGTATTTCAGCATTTTTTTGCAAAGAACCCGGATACCCACATAATCTTTCTCACCAAAGAGAATACCTGCAACATTCGGAATAACACCGATAATTCCTCCGGTAAGCATCTCAACGATCAGAAGCACATTATCGCAGACTGTAAATACCGCCATTCCGTCCTCACCGATAAGATTCATGATTATTGTATTAAGTCCAAGCGCTTTTACAAAATTTGCTGCCATAAAAATCAGCATCGGTATGCCCGTAACAACTGCTTCTTTTATTATCACGAAATCTCTGGCTTTTAGAAAAAAAAGACTGAGATTTCGCTTATCTGAACGAATATAAAATATAAAGATCACCATCGCAGCCAGAAATCCGAGTACCGTTGATAAAGACGCACCTGCAATTCCCAGCGGGGTAAACCTGAGGAATATGTAATCAAGCACAAGATTTATCACATTTGCAGCTATCAGATATGCAGATGAGAGTTCCGGATGATTCTCTGCGCCAAGATAGCTTACCATCATCAATCCGATTCCAATCACCGGTGCACCAAGCATACTTACGCGAATATAATCTCTTGTATAATGCATCAGATTACCCTCGCCCGATACAAGCAGCCTTGCAATCGGTTCCGCGGTAAACAATGCACTGACTGAAAAAATGATTCCCACAAGAAGTGTCACTATAAAAGTAGCTGAAAATAATTTGGAAGCCCCTTCTTTGTCACGCTTCCCAAGCATAATTCCTGCCGCTATCGAGCCTCCGATTCCAAGACAGTAACCCACAAGCTGAACAACTGTCTCAACCGGCAGACTCATCGTAACCGCCGACATCGCCTCTACTCCTATTAAGTTACTTACAAAGATCGTATCAACGATATTTCCCAGCTGAAGCGCCAGCGACATCATAATCCCCGGAATGATGTATTTATTCAACTTCGCATTCAGCAGTCTGTTATTTCTTTTTTCCAATATTTCATCCCCCTTTTTCAAATAAGCTCTAAATTTCACAATTTTCCCTATATTAAATTATAATTTTATCATAAAAATAACTACATTTCATTTAAAAAGAACGAAATGCAGTTATTTGGAATGAAATGATATTTTGTTGTGCGTTTTCCTGCCGCAAACAGGACATACGATCCATTCTATTTTTATAAGTTTATCCATTCCATACAGACAGGCCGCTGGTCTATGATAAACAGGTCTTTTTCCGTGGAGGTTATCTCTTTCCACAGTCTGTTTATTATCAGCTGCTGATGAATAAAGTCTATAGGAAATTAAAAGCTCCGCATTCTAAAGACTATCTGCGAAACAAAAGAACTATCATCGGGGCGTTGGAGCAGTTTGATGACTTCGGCCGCATGCCTGATGGCAGAAGCCGACATACCTTGTTTGAGAGGGGATCCTATCATCTGCTTTGTTCCGAATTCAGAGAATTGATTGATTTTTACCGTATATATGAGAAAAAACGGGGAAAGAAGGAATCGACCATACGGGGTGAAGCACTCAATACAGCATCTTTTTTACATCAGATGCAGCAACGGGGTGCCCAGTGTCTGGATGCAATAATGGAAGAGGATGTCCTGTCATTCTTTCTCGTAGAAGGTGGTTCTTTGCAAAGAAGCTGTTCTTACAAGAAAAACATTGCAGCAGTGTTCAAAGCAGGGCTTAACTGGAAAGCAGCACAATGTCGGAAGGTGCTCAGTTTCCTGCCTGTGCTAAGAGAAAACAGAAAAAATATCCAGTATCTTACGCAGGATAAGGTCAGGCTTCTACGGGAAGCAGCAGAAAAAGGCGAAGTTTCTGCACGTAATCGGGCGATTCTCTTCCTGCTCCTTTTTACGGGGCTTCGGGGTTGTGACATCGCCAGGCTTACTTTCCGTTCCATTGACTGGAAAACTGAACAGATACTGGTCACACAGCAGAAAACATCCGTACCCTTAGAACTTCCGCTTTCTGCTGTTGTGGGGAATGCCATATATGATTACCTGGAATCGGAAAGGCCGGATACCGGCTGCCCCCGCCTGTTCCTGACAGAAACACATCCCTTTTCACCATTGTCTACCCAGGGAATTGCAAACATCGTAACAAAAATCTGTCGGATTGCAGGAGTGCGGCAGAATCCAGGAGACAGGAAGGGGACACACATCTTCCGGCACAACCTGGCATCCTCTATGCTGGAAAACGGTGTACCACAGCCCGTGATTACACAGACTCTCGGACATACAGCTCCCGATTCCCTTGAGCCTTATCTAAGGGCAGATTTTGTACATTTAAAGGAATGCGTCCTGAGTGTGGAGCAGTTCCCCATGGCAAAGGAGGTGCTGTCCATATGAAAAAATTCCGTTCGTTCCTTTCCCCACAGATCCATAGCTTTATAAGGTACCGGCAGGCATCCCAGCGATGGAATGATTCTTCCTATGAGGAAAACCTGATGCTGTTTGACCATTACTGCCACGCGAATGATCCATGTGCTACCGCACTGACACAGGAAATGGTTGACGGCTGGTGCCGTCAGCGGAGGACGGAAACCAACAACTCCTGCAGGTCGAGGATATATGTGGTAGACAGCTTCATTCGTTTTCTGAACATGCGGGGCCTGTCCAATGTTCAGCCTCCGCAGATTCCCCGGAAAGAAAGGCGGAGATACCTCCCGCAAAAGCACTTGCTACTTTAGAAGATGAGAACGATAAGCATCACGAGAAAAAATAAAATCCCAGAAACCCTTGTAAATAAAGGACTTCTGGGATTTTGCTTGTCATTGTGCAACCCCTTTTGACACTTTTTTTTAAATCTGTTTGACACTTTACTATCTTTCCAAAACCGCTCCCAGAATCGGACAGCCACATGCACCACACACACGCACCATCCGAAAATGAAAATTTCCCGTCTGCAAAACCACCTGCCCGAACGTCTTTTCTCTCTTTTTTTCCTTCTCATTTTCGTTCTTCTTTCAGGCACTTTTGCCACGTTCTTTGCGATTTTTATTTTTCTTTTCAAGTCCCTAAACCGCCTGTTTTCGCGGCTTTCAGTTTACTTCAAGGCATCCTATTGCTGATTCTTTTTTTTCTTTTTTTAAGACAAAAAAACCTCATCTCAGGGGAATCCCCTGAAACAAGGTTTCTGGTGGTTTTATGGTATTTTTAATTTCTTTTTTCTATCTTTCTTTTTGTCTTACTTATGCTCTGTTTCCATATTTTCCCGCTTCACCGTTACCTTTCGGGAGCCGGAAATCATCAAAAGAAATCGCATAAAAAGTGGCAAAAAAACCTGCATCTGAACATTGCTCTGTCATTGTGCAACCCCTTTTGACACTTTTTTTGTAAATCCGTTTGACACTTTACTATCTTCCCAAAACCGCTCCCCAAATCGGACAGCCACATGCACCACACACACGCACCATCCGAAAATGAAAATTTCCCGTCTGCAAAACCACCTGCCCGAACGTCTTTTCTCTCTTTTTTTCCTTCTCATTTTCGTTCTTCTTTCAGGCACTTTTGCCACGTTCTTTGCGATTTTTATTTTTCTTTTCAAGTCCCTAAACCGCCTGTTTTCGCGGCTTTCAGTTTACTTCAAGGCATCCTATTGCTGATTCTTTTTTTTCTTTTTTTAAGACAAAAAAACCTCATCTCAGGGGAATCCCCTGAAACAAGGTTTCTGGTGGTTTTATGGTATTTTTAATTTCTTTTTTCTATCTTTCTTTTTGTCTTACTTATGCTCTGTTTCCATATTTTCCCGCTTCACCGTTACCTTTCGGGAGCCGGAAATCATCAAAAGAAATCGCATAAAAAGTGGCAAAAGAACCTGCATCTGAACAGCAATTATTCGAACTCAATCGTACCCGGTGGCTTGCTGGTCAAATCATAGAATACGCGGTTAACGCCTTTAACTTCGTTAATAATGCGGTTCATAACCTTATTCAGTACTGCATACGGAATCTCAGCAGACTCAGCTGTCATGAAATCGATGGTCTTCACTGCGCGGAGCGCTACAGCGTAATCATAAGTTCTGAAGTCACCCATAACGCCTACACTTCGCATATTTGTCAGTGCTGCGAAGTACTGGTTCGGCATCCATGAAGGATCTTCACCATGTTCTTTCTTATATTCAGCTGCAGCATTATCTACTTCTTCACGATAAATGAAATCCGCATCCTGTACAATACGAACCTTCTCTGCGGTAACTTCACCAATAATACGAATTCCAAGTCCAGGTCCCGGGAATGGCTGACGGAATACCAGTCTCTCCGGAATTCCAAGCTCCAGACCTGCTTTACGAACCTCATCCTTGAAAAGGTCGCGGAGCGGTTCAATAATTTCCTTGAAATCAACGAAATCCGGAAGTCCGCCTACATTGTGGTGAGATTTGATCACTGCGGACTCTCCGCCCAGACCACTCTCTACAACGTCCGGATAAATAGTTCCCTGTGCCAGGAAATCTACTGCACCAATCTTCTTGGCCTCTTCTTCAAAAATACGGATAAATTCTTCACCGATGATCTTACGTTTTGCTTCAGGCTCTGTAACACCTGCCAGCTTGTCATAGTATCTCTGCTGTGCATTGACGCGGATAAAGTTCAGGTCAAACTGACCGTTTGGTCCGAATACACCCTCAACCTCATCTCCCTCATCCTTACGAAGAAGACCATGGTCTACAAATACACAGGTAAGCTGCTTTCCGATCGCTCTGGAAAGAAGTCCTGCTGCAACGGAAGAATCAACACCGCCTGACAGGGCAAGAAGAACCTTTCCATCTCCGACCTTCTCGCGGATTTCTCTGATAGTGTGCTCAACAAAGGCATCCATTTTCCAGTCTCCGGCACATCCGCAGACACCAAGAACGAAGTTGGAAAGCATCTTCTTTCCTTCTACTGTATGAAGTACTTCCGGATGAAACTGGATCGCATACAGCTTCTTCTCCTCATTCTGTGCAGTTGCTACCGGACAGTCTGCTGTGTGAGCAGCGATCTCAAATCCTGGTGCAACCTGGGAAATGTAATCTGTGTGGCTCATCCAGCAAATTGTTTTGTCAGATACATCTTTGAAGATTTTAGAATCTGTCTTATCTACCAGAACCTCTGTCTTTCCATATTCGCTCACATCTGCTTTCTCAACTTTTCCGCCCAGAACATGCATCATAAGCTGTGCGCCATAGCAAAGTCCCAGAACAGGAATACCAAGCTCAAATAATTCTTTATTGCATGTAGGTGAATCTGCCTCATAGCAGCTGTTCGGACCACCGGTAAGGATGATTCCCTTAGGATTCATTGCCTTGATTTTCTCAAGATCGGTCTTGTATGAATAGATTTCGCAGTATACGTTACATTCTCTCACACGTCTGGCAACCAGCTGATTGTACTGACCGCCGAAATCCAGTACGACGACTGTTTCTCTTTTCATGTTTTCCTCCTTGTTTCTCATTATTTGTAACTGTAAAGATATTGAACCGTTACCATTGAATTTTATTATAAATTACAGTTCGAATTTTTACAATGCTTATTTTCAGTTTTCCACCTTGTGTTTCCTTACTGCGTTACTGTTCACTCCGTTCTCAGTAACGTAGTGGTGTGTGAACAGTAATCTTACTTCCAGTTTATAAGTTTTTTAGAATTTAATCACGTTTTTTTCAACAGTCCATCACATTTTGCTCACAAATACTCTGTATATTAATAAGCAAATAAAGCAAATGCTTTACAAACAGGTTGCAAATGCTTTTTCACATAGATTTTTAACTTTTTTCTTTTTCATACTTATGCCGGGCCGCAAGGTCCGGCCCTCCTTCTTTTTACAGACCTTTTCAGGTCTTTTTCTTTTTTTATAAGTTTTTTAGAATTTAATCACATTTTCTTCAACAGTCCATCACATTTTGCTCACATTTTCCCTGTATATTAATAAGCAAATAAAGCAAACGCTTTATTTATAATAAAACTTTTTCTTTTTCATACTTGCCGGATCGCAAGATCCGGCACTCCTTCTTTTAAAATGCGAAATCCCGCTCACAGTAAGACACAACTGTGAGCGGGATTTTTGTGTTAACGCAGGGAACTTACTTGATTCGGTTAAATTCCCATTGTAAGAATCTCCATCAGTACCCCAAGCAATGACGGATTCAAATTCATGGATACCAGAACAGGCACTGCCTCTGTGCCCAGCTCTTTCACTACTTTATAAACGTCTGTCTTCTGTGCATAGGTAATCTGTGCTTTTTCCAGAATCTCATAGACCTCTTCTGCATAGTCTCTCTGATAAACAGCTGCATCTGCCGCAAAAGTAATCTTCACCTGTGCATCTGCCGGCACATCCTTCAGGATCACTATTGTTCCATGAAGCTTCTCATCCTCTGCGAACTCTGCCTCCTTATATGCCTGTCCGTTTACAGTAAACTCCTGCGGTTTGTCCAGAATATTGCAGAAGCGGATCTTCCAGGAACGTTTCTGCGGGATCACTGCTGTATTTCCCTGTGCAGCTTCTATAATAAATACTGTTCCATTCTCATCTGCAGTCTTCGTCATTCTGGTGGACACCCAGTTCTCATCCAGGTCTTCCGGTGTGTCCCCACCGTCTTCCCAGAGTACAAATTCCCCGGATTTTCCAGGATATACAAGTACTTCCAGTTTCTCAGGATTCTCAATGGAATTATCATATCCTTCCATGTCCTTCAGCGGAATGATGCTGCCTTCACGCACAAGTACCGGCATCTCGTAAATATCTCTCCAGAGATCCACTTTTCTGCCGCCCTTATATGCTCTTCCGTTAAAGAAATCATACCAGATTCCCTGCGGGATCCATGTCTTCGCACCTGCCAGTCCTGTTACCTGATCCAGCTTATCTGTAATTGGAGATACCATCATCTCTGTGCCGAAATAATAGTTGTTCGGCACTTCATAGGTTTCCTCACGCTCCGGCTCCAGATAATACATTGGCTGTACCAGCGGCAGTCCCGCTCTGCTTGCACGACGGTTCATAGTGTAAAGATACGGAACCAGCTTATGACGCAGTTTCAGGAAATTCTTCATTACTGTTTCTACGATCTGGTTGTATTTCCATGGTTCTTTTCCATTGAACGGGTTGTCTGTGCTGTGCAGACGGTTCATTGGTGAAAAGACTCCAAGCTGTACCCATCTTGCAGTGAGCTCGTCGTCTCTGTATCCCAACATATGTCCACCGATATCATGACTCCACCATCCAAAACCGATGTTGCTGGCATTTGCCGTGAAATATGGCTGGAATTTCAGACTTTCCCAGGTAATGACCGTATCACCTGAAAAACCAACCGGGTATCTGTGGCTTCCGGGTCCTGCATATCTTGAGAAAGTCAGCGCACGTTTTCCTTTCCACTTGCTGTCCAGATAGTGATAGTGGTTCAGCATCCAGAGCGGATCCAGTCCCGGAACCTTGGTTACAGTTCCCTGCTGCCAATCAAGCCACCAGAAGTCTACTCCCTCTTCTTCCATCGGATGATGCAGTTCCTCAAAATATGTCTCAATGAATTTCGGATCTGTCATGTCAAAAAGCACCGGTTCCTTGCTTGCAGGATCAATTCCCATCTTCTCTGCAACTCTCGGATATGCTTCCTCATAAGCACGTACTCCATCTGCCGGATGTACGTTCAGTGTGATTTTATATCCATGTTTGTGCAGCCAGTCCATAAATTCAGGCGGATTGGGGAAAAACTTCTTATTCCAGGTATATCCTGTCCATCCGCTTCCATATACAGGAGGTACATCCTCTACCAGATGCCAGTCCATATCTACAACTGCAACAGAGAATGGCACTTCTTCTTTCTCAAAACGCTCTACCAGTTCTTTGTATTCTGTCTCTGTATATTTGTGATATCTGCTCCACCAGTTTCCGAAGGTGTATCTTGGAAGCAGAGGTGTTTTTCCACATAATCTGTAAAAATCCTGCAGGCATTCCACATATCTATGACCATATCCAAAGAAATAGAAGTCTGCTCTGTTTCCCTGACGTGGCTCTACCATTCCATCTTCGCCCATAGCCATTGTGTGGGAATCATCCAACACTGAAAAACCGTTTCTGGACATAATGCCATGACTCAGCGGAATCTCACCGTCTGCTTCATCCAGGGTTCTGGCTGTTCCCAGCAGATCTTTCGGTTCATCACCATAATGCCACACACGCTCGCTGGCTTTTCCACCCGCAACACGTATCATCAGACCGCTTGGAGAAAATTTCTGCCTGTCATAGTGGATTTCCAGATCTTTGGTGTAAATATGTAATTCCTCACCACCATCGCTCACCCTGAATTCCGGCACCGGGAAATCACGATTGCATACCATCTGTGTTGCTCTGTCCTCAAATCCTCCGTCTTCACTGTACTCAAAACGGATCAGGGCAGTTGTCAGCATTGTAATCCTGAAATAATCGCTCACGATCACAGCTTCCTTTCTGCATACAGGATTACCTTCCAGTACAAATTTCTTTAAGTCCATAAAAGCTTTTCCTCCTTTACATCAACAACAGTTGTAA
>OODC01000724.1_pt1 | contig 19073 bp, 11 predicted proteins | sample 1671711 | NCBI WGS metagenome assembly OODC01 (sample SAMN06348184, study PRJEB24527) | human gut metagenome | reverse complement strand
CTGCCATAAGGCAAAGCAAGACCCCCGAGGGAAACCTCGGGGGTTTTCTTATGCCCTCTACCGACCCAAAGCAAAACCCCCGGCTTACTTGCCGAGGGTTTCGTTATTGCTGAACTTGAATACCGTCATAAACAGGATTTTGATGTCAAACAGCAGCGTCCAGTTCTCGATATAGTAAATATCGTGCTCGATGCGTCCCTGTATGGACGTGTCGCCGCGGAAGCCGTTGACCTGCGCCCAGCCGGTGATGCCCGGGCGGACCTGATGCTTGACCATGTACAGGGGGATGCTCTCCTTGAACCGGTTGACGAAAAAGGGGAGCTCGGGGCGCGGCCCGACGAGACTCATGTCGCCCTTGAGGACGTTGAAGAACTGCGGCAGCTCGTCGATGGAGAATTTGCGGATGAACGAGCCGAATTTCGTCTTGCGCGGGTCGGAGTTGGTGCTCCAGCCGGTCGTCTGCCGGTCGTTTACGCGCATGGAGCGGAATTTGTACATGTAAAACGGCTTTTTGTTCAGTCCGACGCGCTCCTGCTTGAACAGGATGGGGCCGGGCGAGGACAGCTTGACGCCGACCGCCGCGAACAGCATGAGCGGCGAGGTGCAGATGATCAGTATCAGCGACCCGATGATGTCCATGGCGCGCTTGAGGAAGGCGTTGCCGATGTTGTCGAGCGGAATGTGGCGCAGATTGACGAGCGAAACGCCGCCGATCTCGTCGATCGCCGGGCGCGAGGGCATGAATTTGTTGTAGAACGGGATGAGGGATACCTTGACGCCGTTTTTCTCGCTGCTCGCGATGATGCCCTGTAAGTAGGTGTATTCGTTCGCCTCAAGCGCGATGACGACTTCGTCGGGGTTCTGCCGGTCAAGAACGTTCGCGATCGCGTCGTAGGTGCCGAGGTAGGATATGCCCGGCAGGCAGTCGCGCGGCGCGAGATAGTGGTCGATGCAGAAGCCGAGCGTGCGGTCGGCCTGTACCGCGCGGCAGTACGCCTGCGCCTGCTCGCCGCAGCCGACGAGAAGAACGTGCTTGAGGTTGTAGCCGTGCTCGCGGAACCGGCGCAGCACGCGCCGCAGCATCCACCGCTTGACCGCGACGGAAACGGTCGCGAGGAGGAAAAAGATGAACAGCGTCCACCGGGACAGGTGAAACTGCTTGCAGACGAACAGAAACGCCAGCAGCACGCCGAACAGGATGACGTTGCTGCGCAGCAGCAGACTGAACTCGCGCAGGAAATTCTTCGAGCGGAACGAGTCGTAAAGCCCCATCAGTCCGTACATCAGCCAGAACAGCGGCGCCATGCACAATATAGTCGTCATGTAGTACGACAGCCCGACGTGCCCGGGGATCCCGTGGAACAGATCGAAGCGGATAAAATAGGCAAACGCCATGCAGGGGAAAAGTATAAGCGCGTCCGTCAGACCGTTGATCTGGTTGAGCGCGCGCTGATTTTCCTTAATCAAACTTGCAGCCTCCTGAAATACTTAAATTTATAATTTATTCTACCATAAATGGCAGGAAAATTCCATCATCTCCTTGACAAGAACTATGCTCTGGGGTAAAATTTTTAGAGTAATATGGAAAAGTTTCGCAGACCGCGGCTGGCGGACAGACTGCGGAAAACGACGTTGTTTTTTGGCCGCAGGTGCAGTTGCCTGCGCTTTTTTATTGATGGTGGTGAGATAGAGTTTGAAAAACAGCAGAAAGGTGCTGTATGTTGCCTCGACATTCGGACATCTGGCATCTTTTCACAAGCCATATCTGGCGTGGCTGGCGCAGCAGGGCGCAGCGGTGCACGCGGCGGCAGGCGGCAGTACGGCCGAGCTGCCGGGCGTTTCGCGGTATATCCCGGTCTCGTTCGAGAAGAGCATGTTCTCGCCGCGCAATTTCGCCGCAGTGATACAGCTGCGCCGCGTTCTGCGCGAGGAGAAGTACGATATGATCAGCGTGCATACCTCGCTCGCGGCGTTCTTCACCCGGCTTGCGGTGATGACCTGCGGAAAGCAGAGGCCAATCGTGATGAATACCGTGCACGGCTACCTGTTCGACCGCGATACGCCGCCGCTGAAGCGCGAAATTCTGCTTGCGGCGGAGCGCATGACCGCGCCAGTGACCGACTGGCTGCTGACCATGAACCGTCAGGATGAGCGTATCGCGCGGCAGTATCGCCTGGGACGGCATATCGTGCCGACGGACGGCATGGGCATCGATCTTGCGCGGTTCCGCCGCCCGTCCGCGCCCGAGCGCACCTGGCTGCGCCGTCAGCTTTCGCTGAGGGACGATCAGCTCGTGCTCGTCTACGCGGCGGAGTTTTCCGGCCGCAAGCATCAGTCCATGCTCATCGAGGCGATGGCGGAGCTGCCCGAGCGCGTTGTGCTGCTGCTGCCCGGACGGGGCGCGGCGCTCGACAAATGCAAGGCGCTGGCAGACCGGCTTGGAGTGCGCGAGCGCGTGCGGTTTCCCGGCTTCGTGTCGAATATCGAGGACTACTACCGCGCGTCCGATGTCTGTGTCTCGTCAAGCCGAAGCGAGGGCCTGCCGTTCAATGTCATGGAGGCGATGGCGTGCGGCCTTCCGGCGGTGCTGACGAACGTCAAGGGGCATGAGGATCTGGTTCGCCCCGGCGAGAACGGCGAGCTGTATCCCTATGACGACCGGCAGGCGTTCTGCCGCGCGGTTCGGGTCGCAAGTGAGCCGGCGGTACGCCGCATGATGAGCGAAAAAGCGGAAAAAAGCGTGCAGAAATACGGTCTGGATACCGTTTTTCCCGCGCTGACCACATTATATTATGATGCGCTGACCGGAAAAACGGGACGCGCGGCATCTGAGGAGGAAAACTGATGAAACAAAAACCGGTTCAGTCCAAAAACGGACAGGCAAAGGGAGGCGTTCAGGCAAAGCCCGCCGCGCCGAGCAGCGCCCGTTGGGGACTGTACACCATGGCGGCGATCGCGCTGTGGATCATCACCTGCTTCGACAATAACGGCAGCTATTTCACGCAGAAGGTGGTCGGCGTGCTCTGCACGGTCGGTACGCTGTTCATGATGCTGTTTGCAGGCAAGGACAAGGTAAAGCGTCTGCTGACGCCGCCGGCGTTTGCGCTGTTTGCGTACATGCTGCTGTCGGGCGTATCCACGCTGTATGCGCGCTCGCGCAAGTTCGCGATCGCAGAATTTGCGGTCTTTCTTGCGGCTTTTGCGGTCTATCTGTGCATCGTTCTGTTTTCGAATGACGGCAGGACCGCCTTCCGCCGAGCGGCGGCCACGATCGCTGCCGCGGCGGCTCCGGTCGGTCTGCTGTCCATCGACGCAGCCTCCTGCAATCTGCTGATGCGCCCGGTGCGCGTCATCATGGAGGCAATCGGCGCAGGCTACGGCAACACCGGAGGCTACTTTTACTCCCGTCTGAACACCATTTTCGGCAACCCGAATACCTACGCCGGCTTGATGTCGATCGCGTGCCTGTTGTCTATCTGGCTCGTCATCACGGCGGCGAGCCGCAGCCAGAAGATCCTGTGCACCATCCTGCTGATGGTCAACGCAGTCTCCTATCTGCTCGCGTTCTCGATGGGTTCGCTCGGCGTGTTTGTCGTGGCGTGCCTTGCGATGCTGGTACTGAGTCCGGCAGAAAAGCGCATGGATCTGTTCCTGCTGCTCGTTCAGACGGCAGTCGTTGCGCTGATCGTCGGCGCAGTTTCGGTCAAGGGCTTCGGTGATGATGTGACCGGCTCGTTCCTGCCGATGATCATGCTGATCGTCGGCTGCGCCGCGGCGTGCGTGCTGGAGATTTTTGTGCGCGAGAAGCTTGTCGCGCGCCTTGCCGACAAGGGAAAACTGCTCATCGGTCTGGTCGCGGCGGTTGCTGTGATCGCTGTTGTCTACCTGGTTGCGGCGCTGAATGTCACCGGCTCGTACACCTTTGGCACGGAGGGTGAGTTCCGCCGTGCGATTTCCCTGCCGGCAGGCGACTATTCGCTCTCCATGCAGGCGGACGGCTCGACCTCGGTGCGTGTCACCTATAAAAACACCAACAATCTGGTTCAGAACAACGAAACCGACCTTGCCAGCGGCTCGGCAGATGCTCCGGTGACCTTCACCGTGCCGGAGGACAGTAAGCTCGTGTTCTTCTACTTCGGCGGCGAACAGGGCGCGACGCTGAACGAGGCGGCTTACACCGGCGCGAAGGACGGCAGCGTAAAGCTCGGCTACAAGCTGCTGCCCGCTTTCATCGCGGACCGTATTCAGGACCTCACCGCAAACGGCAACGTCGTACAGCGCGGCGTTTACCGCCAGGACGCTATCAAGCTTTGGAAGACCTCGCCGGTCATCGGCCGCGGTCTCGGCGGCTTTGAAAACGGTGTCGTTTCGGTGCAGGATTACTATTACGAGACTAAATACGCCCATAACCACTATGTTGAGTCGCTGTGCGACCTCGGTATTCTCGGCCTGGCGGCCTTCCTTGCGATGCTCGGCACCTCGATCTGGGTGCTCGTCAAGAGCCGCAAGGAGAAGCCGCTTATCGTCATGCTGCTCGGCGCGTGCGTGATTCAGATGTTCGGTCAGGCTGTCAGCGACGTCACCTGGTCGGCCGGCTGCTGTGTACCGACGTTCTTCGCGGTGCTCGCACTTGTGACGCTGCACTGCGGCGACAGCCTGAGGCTGAATGTGCCGAACAAGAGCAAGGGCGGCGCGGTCCGCTGGCCGATCACGGCGGTTTCCGCTGTCTTTATCGTGCTCATCGGCCTCAATCTGATCGCGCAGAGCAAGTTCTCGAGCGACGAGCTGACGCTCGATGATCTCAAGCAGTGCGCGTCTATCGACCTGTTCGAGACCAACGACTACAAGCTGTCGTATCTGATCTCGGGCGGCAATGAGGAGGGCGTAGCCGACCGCTATGCGGCCGATCTGTCCCGCGTGGACTCCAACGCCATCGCCATTCCGCTTGCGCAGTATTACGCCGGTGTGGGCGACTACACCAAGGCGCTCGATGCGCTCGACCGCGGCGCGAAATACACGCGTGCAAACGCTGAGGTATGGCAGAAGATGTTCAGCCTGTACGAGCAGATGATCGATCCGGTCGGCGGCAGCATCGGCGCGGCGCAGTGGCTCCAGGATGATACCTATCTGAACCGCATGGTCAAGGGCTACGAGACGCTGTGCCAGGTCAACGCGGATCAGCTTGATGATGTGCTGTTGACGGCGGAGAACAATGCGTTCCTTAACAAGCTGCTTGCGGCAGACGCGCTCGACCCGTATGATTTCGTTGACGCGCTCACCATTTTCTCCTCGCTCGGTCTGGATACGGCTTATCTGCCGGATGCGGACGGAAACGGCGTGCCGGACTGCGCGGAGGTGCAGGAAGGCAGCGTAACGTGGAACGGCGGTGCATTCACTGCGGACTCGGACAGCACAGTCGTGTTCTCGACCGTGCTCAAGAACGAAGGCAGCTATGAGCTCGCTGTCGAGAGCAGCGGCCTTGGCGGCGTTGCGGAAGCAGACGTAGACGGCGCGGCAGTGACGCTGGATGCTTCCGGCAAGGCTGTCATCGAGGCGGACCGCCTCGGCGACAGTGATGAGCCGGTAACGATCGCGCTGCATGTCAGAGCCGGCACGACGGTCTCCCATGTAACGTGGAACAAACAGTAAAAAAGAAAGGTCATCCTTGAAAAAGGATGACCTTTTTACGCTTCAGCGCGCACAGAAATGAAGTTTTTTCGACAGCTTTAAAATCCCATCGGATGGCTGCGGTGCCAGTTCCATGCGGTTTGCAGGATGGTGCTGAGTGCGCTGTAGCGCGGCCGCCAGCCGAGTGTGCTCTGCGCCTTCTCCGAGGACGCAACGAGCCGAGCCGGGTCGCCGCTGCGGCGCGCCTTCTCCACGGCAGGGATTGCATGACCGGTAACGCGGCGCGCCTCCTCGATCACCTCGCGTACGGAAAAACCCTGTCCGCTGCCGAGGTTGAAGGCGGTGCTTTCGCCGCCGCGCAGCAGGTATTCGAGCGCAAGAATATGCGCCTGCGCCAGATCGCACACATGGACGTAGTCGCGGATACAGGTGCCGTCGGGCGTTGGGTAGTCCGAGCCGAACACCGAGATCTCGCTGCGCTGTCCGTTTGCGACCTGCAGGACCAGCGGAATGAGGTGGGTTTCGGGGAAATGCGCTTCGCCGAGCGAACCGTCCGGATGCGCGCCGCAGGCATTGAAATACCGCAGCGCGGCGTACCGCAGGCCGGTCGCGGCCGCCGTCCAGCACATCATGCGCTCCATGACGCGCTTGGTCTCGCCGTAGCAGTTAGTCGGATCGAGAGCGGCAGTTTCCTCAATGGGAATCTGTTCGGGTTCGCCGTAGACCGCTGCGGAGGAGGAAAAAACGATCGTTCCGACGTCATGTGCAGTCATCTGCTCGAGCAGTACGCGCGTGCCGCTGACGTTGTTGTCATAGTAGCGCAGCGGCAGTTTGCCGCTCTCGCCGACCTGCGAGAACGCTGCAAAATGAATTACGCCGTCGATGTTCTCCTGTTCGAACAGGCGGGCGAGAAAGGCTGCATCGCGAATGTCGCCCTCATAAAATCGGCAGGCCGCCGGTACGGCTGCGCGGAAGCCGGTGCTGAGGTTGTCGGCCACGACCACCTGATAGCCGGCCTCGAGCATTGCTCGCACTGTGTGCGAGCCGACATAGCCTGCGCCGCCGGTCACTAATATCGTCATAAGTACACATCCTTGATTTTACTCATATAATTTTATAGTAGTGGCAGACCGTCGGTTTGTCAATAGAAATGGTAAAAAGTGCAGGGACAGGAATTACTTCCTGCCCCTGCTGTGCCCGGTAAAACGATACTTGCAGAATAAAAGATATGATTCGCGGTTTACCGAATGCCTGTTGTTAAATTTACTTTTCGAGCAGCGTCCAGTCGCGTGCGTCGCGGATCTTGGTCCACTTTTCGTACTTGTCGGCGTCGCTCTTGTCCGAGTAATCGTGGCTGTTGGTAGCCTCCTGCACGGCGAGATAGTACCAGACGGACGCATCCGCATTATCCGGCCACTTGATCATGTCATCGAGCAGATCCTCGCTCTTTTCGGGCAGGCGGTTGAGTACGCGGTTGACGAGCGTCATCGCCTCGGCGCGGGTGATATACTGATCGGGGCGGAAGGTGCTGTCGGGATAGCCGTTGATCCAGCCCTTGTTTGCGGCAACGCCGATCTCGTCCTTCGCCCAGTGAGAAGCGATATCCGAGAAATTCGAGGTGTTGTTCGTATTCTTGTCGTCGAAACGAGCTGCAATGGCTGCGAATTCCGCACGGGTGATCGGTGCATCCGGGTCGAAGGTGCCGTCAGGGTTGCCCTTTACGATGCCCATCGACGAGAGCGTGGAGATCGCGTGGTTGAACCACTGACCGCGCGAAACGTCGGACAGGCTGTTGGACTGGGTGGAGTTTGCGGTGCGGACATCCTCGGTCAGCAGACGGAAGAAGATGGTCGCGACCTCAGCGCGGGTGATGTTGCCGCTTGGCTTTACGTTGCCGTCCGGGTAGCCGACGATATACGCAAAGTGATCGTCGCCGTTCAGACCGGTCGGTACGTCATCCGGAATGTCGACAGTCGGCTTGCGGCCGCTGCCACCGCCGGAGCTGCCGCCGCCGGAGCGGTAGGACCATACGCCGACGAGCTTGACGTCCTGCTGGAGGTTCTCAAGCGAGGTTACAATGTCTCCGGTGCCGTCTGCGCGCCAGCCGCTGAAGGTGTAGCGGCTCTGCGAGGTGGTCTGTGCGGGCGCGACCGTGTAGCTGCCGCCCATCTTGACCTTGGCAGAAGCCGGGGGATTGCCTGCGTCGGACGGGATATCGCCCGTTACTTCATAGGTGACATTGCAGAATTTGCCGTGCGCAGCCTTGAGCGCGAGCGCATCGGAAACGGCCTCTTTACCGACCGTATATTCGTCTGCGTAGTAATTTTCGTCCGCAGCGTCACCGTTCCAACGCTTGCGGGCGGTATCCGTCAGCATTTCCGAGCCGTCCTGATACCAGCCGACGATCGGGTCTTTGCAGTCGTCCAGTACCCAGTTTTCGCCGACAGGGGCAAAAGTGATGCGGCCATCGCAAGTGTAAGTTTTATACTTATAGGTACCGTTGTAAATATCATCGCCAGCATTCAGCGCATGGTTGTTATACAGCTGTGCACCAGCAGAAACAGTAATTTCGCCGTAGTTGCGGATGCCTCCGCCATACTTGGTTTTGCTGCCATTGTTCTTGATAACCGTGTCGGCACCGATTTCAATCGTACCGCAGTTTCTGATTGCAGAAACTGCATTGTCAATCAAATTTACGGTTGCATTATCTGCAAACTTGACATTTGCGTTAGCCGGCTCAGCGGTTCTTATAGCCAGAGCACCGACATAGTAGCCCTCTACGACTTCATCGGATACAGAATTGCCGGTGCCGGTAATTGTCAGCGCTGTACCGTCCTGTACGTCGACATTACCACCGTACATGAAGATACCGCTGTGAGCGTTATCCTTTATCAGCAGGGTAGCACCATTTTTCATGGTAAGTACATCAGTATCCGCATAACCAGTAATACCCATATCGTTGCCGCTGATTTCCGCATTCGAGTTATCCAGTGTCAGCCAGCATCTTACAAGGCCCTGATTTTCGCACTTTGTAACGTTAAGCGTGGAATTTACTACGTTGATTTTGAAGTTGTTAATGCCATTGGGAACTCCATCACCTCTATACGCACGATCAACAACAACCGTAGAACCTTCCTCAATATTCAGATTAGCAAAACCTTCATCTGCCATCAATGCAGTATACGAAGTGTTCTGAACTGTCAGTTTAGAACTGCTCTTTACATTAATGGTAGCATAATTATCTGCGTAAATACCATGTTTCTCCATAATGCAGGTACTGCGTTCGTCCAGTGTCAGCACGCCTTCACTACTCATGGTAACAGTCCACTCTGCATTCTCATTAGTAAAGACTACATTGGCCTTATTAAACGTCAGCGAAGCATTGATATTGAGCGCATGATTTTCAGTATTCTGCTCGGGAATGGTAATGGTTTTGTCGTTACCGTTGATAACGACGGCCTTGGTGAGCATGCCGACGGTCAGCGTGCAATCCTTACCAATCTCAATCGTATCGCCGTCCTGTGCAGCGTTGATTGCTGCATCCAGCGTCTCATACTTCGTACCGCCGATTTTCGCGGTAAACGTCGGGGCAGGCGTGTTGTTCTCGCCGCCTTCGCCGTTGTTGTTGGCGGAAGGATTACTGTCGGAGTTTCCCGCCGTATTGGAGCTGCTGTCGCCCTGCTTGTCCGAGCTGTCATTCGACTTGGCTTTTTCAACTGTGCTGTTCTCGCTGCCTTCGCCGTTGTTGTTGGCGGAAGGATTACTGTCGGAGTTTTCCCCCGTATTAGAGCTGCTGTCGCCCTGCTGGTCCGTGCTGTCATTCGACTCGGCTTTTTCAGCTGGGCTGCCCTTGTCGTCATTCACCACATTTGCAGTGCTGCTATTCGGCGTTTCGGAAACGGGTGCGATACTCTCCGCCGTCAGCGTTGTGGTTCCGTCTGCTGCGCCTTCTTCGGCCGCGAGCGCGGTCACGGGCAGCATGGTGAGCATCATCAGACCGGCGAGAGTGCCGGCGAGGAAACGGTTATTTCTCCTTTTCATGCAAAAACCTCCTCTGCGTGCATACAGACGCAAAGGAGGTGATTTTCTGCTGTTCGGCAACCGGCTGTCGTGCGGAAAAGTCCGTTTAGACCCTGTGGCTTTGCGGCACCGGCTTTCGCCGGCTGTGCCTTTTTCTGTACAGACACGCCCTCGGCGCATGATGCACAGATCAAGTTGTCTGAGCTGAGCGAACCGGTCATTCCGGGCACATGGAAGTTTGTGGGTTCGCCCGCGCAACAGTAAATCCTGTTACTCCCTAATTATACCATAGATGCAAGGAAAAATTTCATATTATTTCCTCGAACGATGCACAAAATTCACATGAAACTTTTGTGCCTTGTGCACAAAAATATCAAAAAATGACAGAAAAAACCTCCCGGCACAGGAGCGGGTACGCGATATTTGCACGCCGCTGCCGTTTTTTGCGTCTGCAAAAAAATGAATTTTCAAGCGCACGGAAAGATGATATAATAAGGAATATAAGCGGTGCGCCGAGGCGCCCGATCACTTGCAAGGAGAGAAAAACATGCCTAAAAAGTTTCTGGAGGCCGGTAAGATCGTCGGCACGCACGGCATTCGCGGCGATTTGAAGGTGCAGAGCTGGTGCGACACGCCCGAGGTTCTGTGCGATTTTGATACACTGTATCTGGACGAAAAGACCCCGGTCGAGGTCAAGAGCGCACAGGTGCACAAAAACGTCGTTCTGATGCACCTCAAGGGCGTTGATACGGTAGAGGCGGCGGAAAAGCTGCGCGGAAAGATCCTGCATCTCGACCGCGATGATGTCGATCTGCCCGAGGACCTCGTGTTTATTCAGGACATTCTCACGTTCAAGGTATACGATCTGCGCGTTGACCGCGTGATCGGCCATATCCGCGACGTTCTGACCTCCAATCCGGCGCACGATATGTACGAGATCGCCGGCGAGGACGGCCGCCTCATCTATATCCCGGCCATCAAGCCCTTCCTCAAGGAGATCGACATGGACGCCGGCATCGTCTATGTGGAAAGCATCGAGGGTCTGATCGAATGAAAATCGACATTATGACGCTGTTTCCCGAGATGATCAACGCGGTCATGCGCGAAAGCATCATCGGGCGCGCACAGGACAAGGGTCTTGTCGAGGTCAAGGCGACGAATATCCGCGATTATGCGCTCGACAAGCACCATAAGGCGGACGATGCGCCCTACGGCGGCGGACGCGGTCAGGTCATGCTCGCGGAGCCGCTTTACCTGTGCCATGAGGCGCTGAGCGGCGGCGAACATGTTCACACGGTGTTTCTCTCCGCACAGGGCGCGCCGTTCAATCAGGAAAAAGCGCGTGAGCTGCTCGCGAAGGAGCATTTTATTCTGGTCTGCGGTCATTATGAGGGAATCGACCAGCGGTTTATCGACGAATGCGTGGATGAGGAGATCTCCATCGGTGATTTCGTGCTGACCGGCGGCGAGATCCCGGCCATGGCGGTCGCGGATGCGGTCTGCCGCATGGTGCCGGGCGTGCTGCCCGACGAGGAGGCCTTCACGGCGGAAAGCCACTGGGACGGTCTGCTGGAGCACCCGCAGTACACCCGCCCGGAAAACTGGCGCGGCCGCGAGGTCCCCGAGGTGCTGCTCTCCGGCCATCATGCCAATATCGAGGCATGGCGGCGCGAAATGAGCCTGCGCCGCACGAAAAAGGACCGCCCCGACCTGTTCGCGAAATTCGAGCCGCAGGACAAGCGCGACCGGAAGATCCTCGAAAAGATCCGTCAGGACGGCTGAAAACTGCATCAGAGCACAGAAAACCCCCGCGCCATCGGCGCGGGGGTTCAGTCTGTCGCGAAACTTCGTTTCGCGACAGTTTTTTTACGGCTCCAGACGGTTCATATCGCGCGGGAACATGGATGCCTCGCGGATGTTGTTCAGGCCGAGCAGCTGCATGGTCAGACGCTCGAGGCCGATGCCCAGACCGCCGTGCGGCGGCATGCCATACTTGTGCAGCATGGTAAAGGACTCGAACAGCTCGGCGTTCATCTTGCGTGCTGCGAGCTTGTCCATCTGCTCCTGATAATCGTGGATACGCTGGCCGCCGGTGGTGATCTCCAGACCGCGGAACAGCAGGTCGAAGGACAGCGCGAGCTTCGGGTCGTCCTTGTCGTCCATCGCGTAGAACGGGCGCTTTGCGGACGGGAAGTGGGTTACGAATACGAATTCAGAGCCGTACTCCTCCTTCGCCCACTGGCACAGCAGAACCTCCTCGTCCGGGTTGAGGTCGTAACGGTTCTTGGACTTGTGGCCGTACTTCTCCTCCATGATCTTCTTCGCCTCGTGGAAGCGGATGGTCGGGATCTCCTTGATCTCCGGGACGTCAGCCTTGAGCAGGGCGAGCTCCTCGGGGCAGTGCTCCTTGACGTAGTTCATGACGCTCTTGAGCATGCCGGTCTCCATGGCCATGACGTCGTACATCGAGTCGATGTAGGCCATCTCGAAGTCCAGACCCATGTACTCGTTCAGGTGGCGGGAGGTATTGTGACGCTCGGCGCGGTAGACCGAGCCGATCTCGTATACGCGGCCGAATGCGCCGGCGAGGTACTGCTTGTGGAACTGCGGAGACTGTGCAAGGTAGGCCGGATGACCGAAGTAGTCCAGCTTGAACAGGTTCGCGCCGCCCTCAGCGCCTGCAACGACGATCTTCGGGGTGTGGATGTGGGTAAAGCCCTGGCTCTGCATGTACTGTGCGAAGCCGTCAGCGATCGCACCCTGTACGCGGAAGATCGCCTGCTTGCGCGGATGACGCAGCGTGATCGGGCGGAGCGGGAGGTCGACGTCGAGCGACAGACCCATATACTTCTTGCCGATCGGCACCGGCAGCTGGTCATACGGCTTGCCGAGGACCTTGACCGCGCTCAGGACGACCTCTACGCCGTGCTCAGCGCGCGGCTCCTCGCGGACTGCGCCGGTCACCTCGAGGACCATGGCATCGCGCACGTCGGAGCGCTTGATGTCGCCGATCGCATCACCCTGGAAGGTGCACTGGATCAGGCCGCGCTCTACGCGCATGACAACGAAGGAGAAGTCCGACATGTCGCGGACACGGTGTACCGTGCCGCGGAAGGTGACTTCGCCGCCGACTGCGTCGCAGACGCGCTTTACGGTGTCAACATACTGACCCGCTTCATGTATCATTTCCATATTTTCAACGCCTCTCTAATTGAGCAATCTCAGATGTGTTATATTGTAGCATGTTTTTGCCGTTATGGCAAGGTTTTTGCACCAGAGACAGCGGAAAAACAGCTTTTTTTCGCGGTACGGCGGCGGAGCGGATGATTATGCGCGTTTCTCGATAAATATCCATGAAAATAGTTCTTTGCAGGGCGGCTTTTCTTTGCTATAATAGTATAAAGTGCTTTTACGCTTTATCAGATACAAGAGTAAAAGGACGGTAAAAATTTAATTTTGGGGGAATTAAAGTGGAATTCTTCTCTAACCTGCTCGCCTCGCTTCCGGGCGCGGTGGCACAGGGTCTCATCTGGGGCCTCATGGCAATCGGCGTGTACATCACCTTTAAGGTGCTCGATCTTGCCGATCTGACCGTTGACGGCACCATGGCAACGGGCGGCGCAGTCTGCCTCGTGCTGATGACGCACGGCGTCAATCTCTGGGTCGCGCTGCTGTGCGCGTTCCTCGCCGGTATGCTCGCGGGTCTCGTCACCGGCATCCTGCATACCTTTATGGGCATTCCGGCCATTCTCGCCGGTATCCTGACGCAGCTCGCGCTGTTCTCCGTCAACCTGCGCATCATGGGCAGCAAGGCGAACGTCGCGATCAATCCGGATAACTACACGCTGCTCGTTTCGCTGCGAAATGTCAAGAAAATCATTCCGCAGAACCCGATCCTTGTCGTTGCGGTGTTTACCGTGGTGGTTATCGCGCTGCTGTACTGGTTCTTCGGCACCGAGCTCGGCAGCTCCATCCGCGCGACCGGCGCGAACGCCAACATGAGCCGCGCACAGGGCATCAACGTCGATTTCAACAAGGTGCTCGGTCTGATGATCTCGAATGGTCTGGTCGCGCTCGCGAGTGCGCTGTATTGCCAGTATCAGGGCTTCGCAGACGTCAACGCCGGCCGCGGCGCGATCGTCATCGGTCTGGCAGCGGTCATCATCGGCGAGGTCGTGTTCAGCCGCATTTTCCGCAATTTCGCGCTCAAGCTGCTGAGCGTTGCGCTCGGCGCGGTCATTTATTACATCGTTATTCAGTTTGTCCTCACCGCAGGTCTTAATACCAACGATCTCAAACTGATCACCGCACTTGTCGTTGCGATCTTCCTTGCTATCCCGTACTGGAAGGGCAAATATTTCCGCGCGGCAGTCAAGACCAAGAAGGAGGGCCGCTGACATGCTCGAACTCAAGGGTATTTACAAGACGTTCAACGCCGGAACGGTCAATGAGAAGCGTGCGATTGACAACCTCAATCTGACGCTGGAAAACGGCGATTTTGTCACGATCATCGGCGGCAACGGCGCCGGCAAGTCCACCACGCTCAACCTGATCGCGGGCGTTTTCCCGGTGGATGCCGGCACGATCAACCTTAACGGCTTCAACCTGACGCATCTGCCCGAGCACAAGCGCGCGAAATATCTCGGCCGTGTGTTCCAGGACCCGATGATGGGTACGGCCGCGACCATGGGCATCGAGGAGAACCTCGCGCTCGCGTACCGCCGCGGTCAGCGGCGCGGTCTGCATGCCGGCATCACGAACGAGGAGCGCAAGCTCTACCGTGAGAAGCTCGCGACGCTCGGTCTGGGTCTGGAGGACCGCATGACGAGCAAGGTCGGCCTGCTCTCCGGCGGTCAGCGTCAGGCGCTGACGCTGCTGATGGCGACGCTGCGCAAGCCGGATCTGCTGCTGCTCGACGAACACACTGCGGCGCTCGACCCGAAGACCGCAGACAAGGTGCTTCAGATCACCGAGGAGATCGTTGCGCGCGACAACCTCACCACCATGATGGTCACGCACAACATGAAGCACGCCATCCAGTACGGCAACCGTCTGATCATGATGGATTCGGGCCGCGTCGTCGTCGACATCAGGGGCGAGGAGAAAAAGCACCTCACCGTGCGCGATCTGCTCGAAAAGTTCAATATCGAGAACGACAGAATGCTTTTGAGCGAGTAACCTCGCTCTTCTAAGGGGGACGCTGTCCCCCTTAGATTCTCCAAAAGTTCCGAAGAAACTTTTGGAGATAACCCCCTCGCCCCTGCACAGCAGGGGCGGCTCGGGACACGTGTCCCGAGGCAGTGGTATAAAAATCCGGCGGAGCTGGACTTTTACGGGGAATTTTATGCGGCGCACTGCGGTGCGCCTGTCCTGCCTGTTTTGCCGAAGGCAAAATGCGGCAGGAGACTGCGCCCCTTTGGGCGCGAAAAAGGCACGCCATCGGCGTGCCTTTTCTGTTTTGCTTCCTTTATAGCACCTGCGACATGATGATGGCGCAGAGCATGATGGGGATATTGAACGCGATGAAGGTCGGAATGCAGGTATCGCGGATATGATCGTGCTGGCCGTCGGCGTTCAGGCCGGAGGTCGGGCCGAGCGTGGTATCCGAAGCCGGAGAGCCTGCATCACCGAGCGCGGCGGCCGCCGAGATGAGCAGAATGGTTGCCGGGGTGGAAAAGCCGAGCGAGGCGCACATGGGCACGAACAGCACCGCAAGCACGGGAACCGTGCCGAACGAGGTGCCGATGCCCATCGTGACGAGCAGACCGATGAGCGTGATGACGACGGCTGCGACCGGCCTGCTGCCGCCGATGGCGGAAATGCCGGCGTTCACGAGGGCGTCAATGCCGCCGGTCGCCTTGATGACCGAAGCGTAGCCGCCTGCGACGAGCATGATGATGGCGATCTGACCCATCAGACGGATGCCGCCCTCGACCTGCGCGTCGATTTCATTCCATTTGATCGCGCGGAACACGACGATCACGACCAGACCGCACAGTGCGGACAGTGCGAGATCCTGACTGATGACCTGCACGACCGCGACGACGATGGCTGCGCCGAGCATGACATAGTGGCGGTATTCGAGCTTTTCTGAGATTTCCTCAGAGGCCGAGGTGTCGGCTTCCAGATCGTAATATTCGCGCGGCCTGCGGTAGAGTACGAACACTGCGGCGAGCAGACCGAGCAGCATGGCGATGCCGATGCTCCAGTTCGCGGCGGTAACGTCGCGTACCGTGACCGAAAGGCCGTTTTCCGTGAGGTTATCCGCGATCACGCGCTGAAAGATCAGGCCGAAACCGAACGGAATAGTGATATAGGGGACCTTGTGGCCGAAGGCGAGTGCGCACGCGACCGCGCGTCGGTCGAGCTTCATGCGGTTCATCATGCCGAGCAGCGGCGGCACGAGAATGGGAATGTAGGCGATGTGCACGGGGATGAGGTTCTGCGACAGGCAGGCGACGAGCGTCAGCACGCCGATGAGGGCGAGTCTGTGACCGCCGAGCAGGCGCGAGAGCTTTTTCGACAGGATTTCGGCAAGGCCGGTCGTGGAGATGCAGGTCGCGAACGTGCCGAGCAGGATGTAGGCGAGCGCGGTCGTAGCATTGCTTGCGAAGCCGCCCGTCAGCAGCTGCATGACGGTCTGCGTGCCCTCCGGCGCGGAGAGCAGGGGAATGCCGCCCGCGACGCCGCCGATGATGCAGGCGATGAGCATGGAAAGCAGTACATTGAGACCGGTGAGGCACAGCGCGCACAGAACGAGCACGGAAACCGTGACCGGATTGATGAGTATGCTGAAAATCGTGGTCATATCTTGTGGAAATTCCTCCTTCAGACAGGAAACTGGAAATAAAAACCGTATGCAAGGCGCGCTTGAATACGGTAAAGTGCTGAAATCTTTCCTATTTTATCAGAAAAACGCGGACAGGTCAAGACGATGACCCGAAAAACAGCAAAAAGAGCGAACCATAACGGTTCGCTCTCAGTCTGTCGATATAGTTCAGCTGCCCGCGCAAAGCAGCAGTCGCGCGTCAGCGCGCATGAAATAGAAATCGCGTGGCGATTTCATGAAAACCGGGGGCGTGTACCTCGGTTTTCATACTTCTGGAGGGAGAAAGTTTCCGCATGGGAACTTTCGGACGACTCGTGTTCTGCGAAGTCAGAACACAGATTGTCGGAAAAACGAAGTTTTTCGACAGTCTCACACAGCTTGTCGGCGAAACGCCAGTTTCGCGACAGCTTTTTTTTACTGCTCGCGGAAGATGACCTTGCCGGTCTCCGGGTCCATGCCGTCCACGATGGCGAGAGACTCGAGATGGTAGCCGAGGTTGCGGATGGTGCGGCCGCCGTACTGGAAGCCCTTCTCGATGGCGATGCCGATGCCCTCGACCGTGCCGCCGGCCTGCTGAACGATGGAGATCAGACCCTGAAGCGCGTAGCCGTTGGCCAGAAAATCGTCGATGAGCAGCACATGATCGTCTGCGCTCAGGAATTTCTTGGAGACGATGACCTGATTCTTGCACTTGTGCGTAAAGGACTCGACCTCTGCGATGTAAACGTCGCCATCGATGTTGATGCTCTGCGATTTCTTCGCAAAAACGACCGGTACGCCGAAATGACGTGCGACGATGCAGGCAATGCCGATGCCGGAGGCCTCGATCGTCACGATCTTGTTGATGTTTTCATTCGCAAAGCGGCGCTTGAATTCCTCGCCCATTTTGTCGAACAGCTCGATATCCATCTGATGATTGAGAAAGCTGTCAACCTTGAGCACGTTGCCCTTCTTGACCACGCCGTCTTTTACGATGCGTTCCTCTAAAAAATTCATGGCGAACCCTTCCTTTTGTGTCCTGTGTTGTTAACAACAGTATAACAAAAATTTCGGGAAAATCCTACATTTTTCGCAAAGAATTTTCCGGCGGCGGAAAGCGGGCCTGCGGATTGCACGGAGCGGTCAGACCGTGGTATAATGAAAGTATCTATCGAGAAGGGAACAGGGAGCGGCGGGAACGCATCTCTGATGAGGATTTCTGTTATGGAACTAATGAAAAACAAGGTATACCGCTGCCGGATCAGCGATTATACAGCGGACGGCACGGGATTTGCAAAGATCGAGGGGCGGGCGGTGTTCGTGCCGCGCACGGCGGTCGGGGACTGCTGCGATGTGCGTATCGTCAAGGTCACGAAAAACGTGGCGTTCGGCCGCGTGGAGAAGCTTGTGACGCCCTCGCGCGCGCGCATCACGCCTGCCTGTCCGGTCTCGGACAAGTGCGGCGGCTGCTGCTATCAGCACATCACCTACGAGGAGGAGCTGCGCGCCAAGGAGAAGAAGGTGCGCGACGCGCTGACCCGTATCGGAAAGCAGGACGGAGACAGGCTGCTCGGCATCACGGGCGCGGAAACGACCGAGCACTATCGAAACAAGGCGCAGTATCCGGTGGGCCGCGACAGAGAGGGCAATATCGTGACCGGCTTTTACCGCCCGCGCAGCCATGACATCGTGCCGGTCGAGCGCTGTCTGATTCAGTCGGAGAAGGCTGACCGCCTCGCGGGCATCGTGCGCGAGTGGATGACCGAATTCGCGGTCCCGCCCTATGATTACGAGACAAAACGCGGCACGATCCGCCATATTTACGTCCGCACGGGCGAAAAAAGCGGCGAATGCCAGCTGACGCTGATCTCCGCGACGCGCAAGCTGCCCGAGCTGGATACGCTCATCGAGCGCCTGCGTGCAGCGGAGCCGTCGCTGACGGGCATCCTGATCAACCACAACCAGCGCGGCGATAACGTCATTCTGGGCGACCGCACGGATGTGCTGTGGGGCGAGCCGATGCTGGAGGACAGGCTGTGCGGCAACACGTTTCTGCTCTCGCCTCATGCGTTTTATCAGGTCAATCACGCGCAGGCTGAGCGCCTGTATGCGTGTGCGGTGGACTATGCCGGACTGACCGGCGAGGAGACCGTGCTCGACCTGTACTGCGGCGCAGGCACCATCACGCTCGCGCTTGCGGCGCACGCAAAGCATGCGGTCGGCGTAGAGATCGTGCCCGAGGCCATCGAGAACGCGAAGAACAATGCCCGACGCAACGGGGCGGAGAACGTGGAGTTTTACTGCGCGGATGCCGGACAGGCGGCCGGACGGTTCAGCGGCATTGATGTGCTCGTGGTGGACCCGCCGCGCAAGGGTCTGGACGAGACCGCCCGCGACGCGATCCTGAAGATGCAGCCGCCGCGCGTGGTCTATGTTTCCTGCGACCCGGCAACGCTCGCGCGCGATGTCGCCGAACTGTGCGGCGCAGGCTATACCCTCGAAAAGGCGCAGGCCTATGACCTCTTCCCGAGAACGTTTCATGTGGAGACGGTAGTTCTTTTATCCCACAAAAAAGCCGACAGTTATATCCACATTGATGTGGAGTTTGGAGAGGGCG